>ERZ1034925.317-NODE-317-length-23791-cov-10.696621_pt1 | contig 23791 bp, 23 predicted proteins | sample MGYA00520687_ERZ1034925 | MGnify/ENA primary metagenome ERZ1034925 (study PRJEB33766, sample SAMN09781758) | gut metagenome | biome: gut microbiome | host: Homo sapiens | place: Madagascar | study: EMG produced TPA metagenomics assembly of the PRJNA485056 data... | reverse complement strand
CACCCGCTGCTCCAATGCGCGGTTGCGGCTGGCCAGTACCGTGCGCTCCCGTTTCAGGTCCCGCATTTCCTGTTCAATGTCCGCCGTACTCCGCAGCTGAAATCTGGCACCCTCTACGCTGTTCACGGCATCCAGTCTGGCTTTTTCATCTCCGCTGGCATATTCGATCATCCGCACACCGGCGTTTTCCAGCGCTGCCTTTACCTCTGCGCTGGTGTCGTCAGGGATGACCGCCGCCAACACCTCATCAAAGCCAACAGCTCTCTGCGGCTTCGCCTCAAAGTATCCGGTCGGCATATTGGAAATGTCTTCATACAGCTGCAGCACTTTCTCCGCCGTATCCGGTTTGATTTGCAGCGTGGGGTATGTCCGCAGTTCTTTATCAATTCCCGCCACAGTCCGTTTTGTACGCAGCGTCTCTACAATAGCCGATGCCGCATCGTCCGATGCGATAAACTCATTCCTTGCTGCAGGATCTTTGATCTCGTTGGTCAGCTCCGCAAGACGTTCAGAATACTTCTGCCGGATAGCGATGTATTCTTCCTCGGTCATTTTCTGCAGCCGCCCGGAGTCGGCCTTGATCTCGTCAATAGAGCCGTAATCCTTTGACGCAACACCCCAAATTGCCTGGCCCCCAAAGAATGTGTTGGCGCCCTTCTGATCGCCTTGCTTCATCACTTTAACAATGTTTTCCAGCGTGATCTCATAGTGCGTTGCCGAAAAACTTCTGAGATTGCCGGTGGATGTATAGTAGTCTTTCCCGTTGTAAATGCCCTTGTTTTTTTCAACACCGTCAAACAGATCATCCAGCCATTGCTCGTACTCCTTCTGATTTACCTTGTCGCGAATAGCTTTGTTGGTGGCGTCCCTGTCCACTTCTTCCGTCACAGTTTCCGTGTTACCGGCCAGATATTTCCGCGTATCCAACATATACCGCATCTTTGCCGCAAAGGTTTCTGCGTTTACCACATCGGCCGCATCCTTTGCAGGCAGCCCAAGCTTTTCGTAGTATTTTTGCAGTGCGGCGTTCAGCGCTTCGCCGTGTTCCCTATACCACAGTTTTCTTGCCGCAATAGGCGACTCGCCGCCCTTTGCGCGAAAATCGTTTACAGTGCTCTCCCCCAATTCGCGGATCAGGAACGATGCCATTTCCTGCTGGTTGTCGTCCATGCGTGTGACTTCGCGCTTCATTACGTTTTCTACCGCACCCCGCTCGGTATCTTCCAGATAAATGTTCATCACGCGCGGGTCGTCGCGCATTGAGCTGATGATTTTATCTACGCCGCCCTTCCGGTTCAGCTCGTCCTCCAGCGTGTTTGCCGCAGAATATAAGGGGTCTGCAAAGCTCCTGCCTTTCGATCGCTCCATACGGTAAAAAAGGTCGTGGATTTTCTTGGCGGATTTCTCATTTACCTCGTACTCAATTCGCGGGGCAGTTGGTGTCCATGCGTCGTAACCGTACACCTTGTTGCTGCGGAACAGCTGCGGGTCGACGGTATCCTTGCTGAACACAAACGAAATGTCGCCGTACTTGCCGTGGCCTTCGTCTGCCTTTACGATGGCAATACTCGGCATGGGAAGTCCGCCCAGCTTTGCGGCATCCATCAGGTTCTTTTCTGTCAGGTTATGCAGCGCCAGCAGGTTTTTTGTCTCCTCCACAGGCGCTTTCAGCGAAAACTTCGGCTTGACATTCTCACCATTGGTGGGTATACTGCTGTTAGACGCAGTGTTGATGGTCGGAGCGACCACTCCCGAGGGTTTGGCGCCTTCGGTGATGCCCCCGACGGTTGTAGGCACTGCGTTTGCCTTTTCTACAAATTCAAATGCAGAGCCATCCGGCATCACAATTCTATGCATGTCATATCGGTTTTTCCCTGTTTCTCTCACCACAACGGCCAAGTTGCCCCGAATGCCGTTAATTTCCACGGGTGCCGCAAATGTAACCGTATCATACCCTCGCCACTTGTGATTGAAGTCTCGGAAAATCTCCGTTCCGCGTTTAAGGACAGAAGGTACAGCGGAAAAGGCTGCAATTTCTCCGTTTCCGCTCAAGTAGTTCAACGCACTGTTTATGTCATCTGGTTCGATGTGGATTTTCCCATACCCTTGCCGGTCAATTAGTGTCCCGGCTTTTTTTATTTCCGTTTCCGCCCACGCCCGTTTCTGCTTAATATTCATTTCACTAAAAATTTCAGAAACGTTCTTTTGCACTACCGGCTCCGTATCATTCAGCGTTTGACTGGCGTTGGCGATCTGTTGTTTGATGCTGACAACTGTTTTATCGGAAGTATTTTTCAGGCTGTATTTTACCCCGTCGCCCTCACCGGCGGCGTTTTTTGTTTTCTCCGCCTGTTGCTCCGCCGCGTCAAATGCTTCCTGCCACTTCTGTGCCACCGCTTCCAGCTCCGCAAAGTCCTTTCCGTATGCCTCCTGCGCCGCCGCATCTCTGGCCTTGCCGGTAAAGATGGACTTGACCTTGGCAATAAACTCTTTCAGGCTATCCAACAGTTTCTGCGCCGCCGTGCGGTTGTCCTTTGAAAACCGTGCAAACAGATCTGTGTCCTCGATCATACGCCCAGCAAAGTCCGCCGCGATCTCGTCCATCGCCCCGTCCTGCGTCAGCGTCACGCCTGCGCTTTCGGCCTTGTCAATATACCATTGCACAATCTCCGCCTCGGTGTCTGCGCCGTTTTCCGCCATGCGCTGCTCGATGGCAGCTTTGCGGAACGCGCGGTATTCCTCCGGTGCCAGATCCTGCATCCGGTGGGTGATTTCGTGCCCCGCCACCTCATAAATGGGGTTCGTGCTGTCCGCCGCGATCTGGATCAGGTTTTTCTCCCTGATGTACTGTCCGTTGGCCTGCCCGTCCATAATGCTGTCCACGAACTCGATCCGCACGCCAAGTTTCTTGCCGATGGTGTTCAGCGTGGCCGCCGTGCGCTTGCTTTTGGCGATGACCGCGCGGGAATAGACGTTATCCGCCAAACCAGCGCCCGCCGTGGTAGTCACGCTCTTGACCTCCGCGTTCTCCCGCGCCACCTGCGTCGCCGCGTCCTCAAGACCGGCATTATACGCCGCGTATCGCTGTGCTGGCGTCAGCATTGCTGCGTATCTGCCCTTAGCTTTGTTGGCGTCAATGCCGTTTAGGCCCGCGTTGTACACGCTGGCAAAGCCCGCATACAGCTCCGCGTCGGAACCTGCCGTTTCCCGCATGGCGCTGTACGCTTTCTGTCCTGCCTCCATAAAGCCGCCTACGGCCCTCTGTGTGCGCTTCTGCTTCGCCGCAGGAGAAGATGCCTCCCCCTGTGCCGTCTGCGCCGTGTCGCGGCTGGCAAGCCCGACAATATCCCGTTTCAGTTGGCCGATAGGCTGCTGTGTGTTCAGCTTCACGCCGGTGCGCTGCTCCAGCACCTCCACCGCCACAGGGTCACGGGCGATAGCCGCCGCCTGATTGCCGGTGATGGTCTCGCCCCGCGTCACAGCCTCCACCGCCTCCGCCGCCTTGGTGTTGATCTCCGGCGCGGTGTTCCGCTGCACATCTCGGTTGTACTGCGCTTTTGCCGCGTCATACGCCACGCGGTTGGCAATGGCACTCACGCCCATTGTGCCGCCGGACAGTAATCCGCCGACGATCGCGCCTCCGGCAAACTCTTCGGCAGCGGTTCCCGGGTCAAAAATCGCGTTTTCGTTTACGCCAAAATACGGATTTTCTGCATTATACACGGCGTTTTGAAGGGTGCGGTCAATAATACCTTGTAACACCTCTTCCTTACCTTCGTCGACCATCGTATCGACCAGTGTACGCCATGCGGCCTGACTTGCCGCATTGTTGGGAAGTTTTTGAATACCGCCGCTGACTTCGATCTCAGAGCCGAGCAGAGCATTACCCAGGGCATACAACGTCGCTCTTTTTTCATCCACACCGCTGTCTTTTGCGTCGTTGTAGCTATGCGAATAAATTTGCGCCGCGCTTGTCAGATAGTTCGGGTCTTTTGCCCGAGACTTTACTATTTGTGACAGCGTCTGCACAATGGCAGGGGCAGATTTGCTGGCAGTTTGCGCCGCCAGTTTATCCGCTGTCATAACTGCGCTCGTACCGCCGGTGGCATAAGCAGCGGCCAACGATGTAAGTGCTTCTACGGCAGAGGCTCCGAGTTCTTCTGCTTTTGCCGCATACTTGCCGCCTTTTTCCGTATTTTCAGCATATTTTTCCTGCACATATTGCTGATCTCTGGCAATAGCTTCATCAGCCAAATTAAACAAGCCGCGCTCATTCATCGGAGCAATGTTGCCAAACAAAGCGTTCCATCCTTTTGCCGCCAGCCGTTCGCCCTGTGCAAGAATCGTGGTCGGCGTTTTCGCAATAGACGTAAGGCCCATCCCGCCTATTTTAAGAGCGCCTTTGCCGTAATTGTACCCACTATTGGGCCGCTTGTCGGCCCCGTAATTCCCAGCACCCAAAGCAGAAATGTTGTAATCTTTGCTTTCCTGCGGGTTAAAATATTCTTTATTGGCTTCGATAACGCTTTTGCTTGTATGCCACGGGGCTCTGCCTGCTGTAGAATTACTCGTATCAACCCCAACGTATGTTACCCTCGGTTTTTTTTGCGCCTGTGCGGACACAGGCTCCACGTCTCCGGTATATGTAACCTTTCGTTTTTCGCCATTCCTAACGGTATTCCCGACGTACGTTACCTTCATACGGCCTCCTAATCAGAAACGTTAAAGCCCATTTTCTTAATATCCTGTTTTTGTTTCGAGCTAAGATCATCCCACACAGATTCTACCAACTGCGCCGCACCCTCGACATCCCCGGTAAACAGCCTCCCACTTATTGTTCTCTGTATGTCGCTGAAAGAAGCAACGCCGCTGCCTGTCGCCTTTACCCTGTTGCCGGAATTTTCGATGCGAGGGCCGGTTTTAGCCTTAAATTGATATGCCGTAGTATCTTCATTTTCATATGCTTTTTTTGCCGCCGCCTGAACAGCTTTCAGCTGCGCGTTGTAGTCCGAAACGCTGTCGCGATACCGGTCATACTCGTCGTTGGCAAGATTGCGGTACAGGTTGGCGTTGTCCATCAGTTCGCTGCGGTCCTGCGAGTACATCTGCCGCGCCACCTCTTCCAGCTGTGCCATGTACTGGTTGTACTGCTGCTGTGCTGCCGTGGTGGCGTAGGAAGAAGCCAGCCCGCCGGTCCGGCTGGCGATCTGCCCCAACACGTCCTGCATACTCATTTTCCCGTTGTTACCGTAGCGCTCTGCCAGCGCCTGATACTGGCTACCCTTGGTCCAGTCGTCATAATTCATTTCCGTCAGCTGCCGAATCACCGCGTTCAGCTTGTCCATATACTCGCTGTTGTAGGTAGGCAGCTCGCCGACGCTGGTGGGGATGGTTATCTGCTGATTCGAGCCGGACGTTCCACCGCCGCTGGATGTAGTTCCCTTGATGGTATCCGACGGCAAAGACGGGAGGTTTGCACTGCCCCGAATTGCACCGGCAAGAACAGCATCCGGAGAAAGGCCGCTCGGCGTTCTCGGAATAGCGCCAGAAATCGCGCCAATGACAGATGCGGTCGGGTCTGTCGGCGAATAATTTCGGGATGCCGCACCGGCAACGGCCCCCGAAATGCTGGGTGTGGTCTTGGGCGTGCTGCGGACGCCGTTGATATTGCCGATGTTGTAAGAGCCAGAACCCCAAGCGCTTGCGATGTCCCTCGCCAAAGACGGCATGGTATTTTTTCTCTTTCCGGTGTTGCCGTATTTCTTTCTGAGATCCATTATGTGCCCTCCGTGTTGTTGTTTTCCAATGCTGTCACGCGCTGCTCCAGCGCCGTGTAATTGGATGCCAGCGTGTTCACCTGCTGGGTCAGTGCGTTTACAGTGCTTTCAAGGGTCGTTACGCGCCCGGCCAAAGCGGAATAGTCGTTGCCCAGTGTCGCAACGCTTTGCAGCAAAGCGGATATGCTGGCCCCGTGGCTGTTCACCGTGCTCTGCAAGGCAGACACCGTGTTTTGAAGCGCCACCAGTGAAATATACATCTCCGCGCTGGACACGCCCGCCTCGCTGACGGTTTTTGATACGTTGCCCATTGCCCATTCCACGCGCTGGCACATATACTTGATGTACGATTTGATCATGTACAGTGCTTGACTTGGGTTTTTTTCCGGCACCTCATTGATGCCCTCCGGAAAGACGATCATTTCACATCACTCCCCACGATAAACTCTCTGGATATGCCCAGCACTGTGCATGGCCCTTTGCCCTCCAGCCGCAGTTCAAACTTGTCACAGCGGTTGGCCGCAAGGCGCAGGCTCGTCACGTTGCACTCGCGCCCCACCACTCTGCCGCATTCCTTCCACGGCTTGCCGTCGCAGCGCATCTTGGCAATGACATAGCTTCCGGCAGGCAGTTCCAGTCGCAGCATCAGCTTTGAATACGCCTTTTTGCCGTTGATCGTCTCATACATGGGGGCAAACTGCGCCATCCATTCCTGCGTCTGCGGCGTGTCCTCGCCGTCCAGCAAGGACACATTACCGTCTCCGTCCAGCATATAAAGGCTCCGGCCCAGTCGTGCAAAATCGACCGCTTCCGTGCTGTCCTCCAGAACCCAGATACCGGTCTTCGTTTCGTACACCAGCAGATGGCGGGTTTCTCCGTCTTTTACGCTGAGATAGTAACTGTCGCCGTCATTTCCGCCCACCGCATTGGAGAAGTCCTTTTCTCCGAAATTGTCGCTGATCAACGTGGGCGTGCCGCCGGAATAGGCGTATACGCCATGCGGCCCATTGTAAAACAGCGTGTCGTTAATGACCTGCTGGCTCTTGTGGCATCCGGTCTGCAAGCCCTCCACCTCGTATGTGTACATGGCGTACTCGGCGGGATAGCTGCCCAGCATTTTGTGCAGCTTCGTTTCCTTCCAGAAAAGCACCGAGGAGGACAGCTTGCAGCAGCCCGTGAACTTGCCCTCCGTGCCGACGGCCAGCGTGTAAGCATCCGTTGAAAGGCCCTCATACACATAGAAATTGGTGGGATCGCCCAGTGCGCTGGCGTAGATGGTCTGCGTCTGGCTGTTGCAGCCCCAAAGCCGGTTTTCGCTCTCGCAGATAAAGTCCAGATCGGGAATCTTCCGCTCCAGTTTAATGGCCGTGCTTTCCTCGGTAGCGTCTGTAAAGGTGTTGTCCGCCACGGTAATCTCCGACGCCGATACGGACTTAATAACAAGGTCCTTGTTGTTGCCCGTTTCGGATGTACAGCCGGAAATCGTGATGCCGTCCCCCGCCTTGAAATAGCCGGTCAGGTCAGGCCAGCCGCTTACCGTCATTTTGTTTTTGGTAAACGTGGCCTTGCTGCCTGTCAGAGTTGCCGCAAGAGGCTTTACGCGCTTATCGTTGATGTCTAGATACACCTTGTCCGGCCAGATCACCATTTTTGTGTTGACCACGGCAAACTGCTTCTTTCCCGCCGTAACGGTGCCCACCGTTTTCCCGTCGTACAGCAGGGAAGTTCCCTGCACCGCCACCAGCTTGTCCCACGCCGTCAGCGCTGTGGCATTCTGATAGGCACTCTGTTTTACGCGGCCCTTTCTCGTGGTGATGTACGGCCAGCGCCGGGCGGACAAATTCAGGCTGTCCCGCAGGTCGCCGTCCTGCAAGGCGTCCGACCAGTTGACACCACGCATCTGCACCATTTCCATTTTGTTGGGGCGAAGTTCGTATGGAAGTTCCGGCAGCCGCATCACATCACCTGCACATTCCCGCTGTACGCAGGGCAGTTGCTTCTCCGCCACCACGCCAGCGCTTCCGCCAGTGCCTCGTCATAAACCATCTTGTCGTTGCCGTACAGTGCCGTCTCGTTGTTGTAGTAGTCGATCTGGCAGCACAGGTAAAGCACATATACCCTGTCGTAAGGGGCGGGGAGCAGCAACTCCCCGTCCCCCGCAGGCCAATCGTGTACGCGGGACACCGCATCCATGCGCTCGGCCAGTTCGCTGTCCAGCCCGATCACCCATGATGCTTTCTGTCCTTCGCTGATGGTGTTCATTCTCAGTTCATTTGCTTGGGACATTGCCCCCGTAACAGTCATGTCGTATCCTCCTTACTTGCCAAGCAGCTTGCCCCACGTTCCGTTGCCCGCGATACCGTCCGAGCCCAGCTTCCAGTCCGTCTGGAATCGCTTCAAGGCCGATTCGGTGTTGGCTCCGAAAACGCCGTCTGTTTTGCCGCAGTCGTACCCGTAGGCGATGAGCGCCGCTTGCAGGGTCTTCACATCCGCGCCCTCCATGCCGCGCTTGAGCATCCGTACCGTCTTCGTTACAGTCTCCTCCGGCACAGGCGTAGGCTCGGGGGTATGCTCGCCTCTGACGAACGACACGCCCAGCGAATTGCACAGACCCTCGGCGATGGTCTCTCCGATGAGGACTGTGTTGGCGATGATCCACTCCGCGATACGGGGTACATCGTGGAAATCCACCTCAATATATACCGTAGGCGCGAAGGGGTACTTTACCTCAAACAAATGAGGATTCGCGCGAACCAGATCCGGCGCACCGAGCGTCACAGGCCCCAGCACATCCAGAACCGCCTTGCATGCCTTGTATCCTTCACTGGCTGGATCTTCTTTGTAGCAGAAGACCCGTGTGCCGCTGGCATTTCCGTTGGCTGCATTGGTGTGGATGGGGACGTGCAAATCGGCCTTGAACCGGTTGGATTCGGCCACGCGGTTTGCCATGGTGTCGTACTGTCCCACCATCACCTCCACGCCGGAGCGCTCCAGCGCCGCCTTGCAGGCCGCCGCGATGCGCCCGCACTGCACATCCTCCGTGGTGCCCCCAGCGGCGTATGTATTCCTGCGCTGGTCGCTGGGGGACAGATATACCCGCTTAGCCATTGCCTTTCACGCCCTTGTTGTACTGGGCCGTACTGATGCCCAGCAGCGCGCCAAGGAACACCGTGACGCAGGAGATGCTGCCGGCCACCTGCTCGATATAGGGCCAGTCCCAGATGCTGCCCAGCCCCACATACAGGGCGCTGATGGCAGGCAGCACGATCATCACGATCCACTTCATCACATCATAGACTTTGTTGTTCAGTTTCATGTTCTTGTCCTTTCCGGCTCAGTGAGCCTGTCCGTTTTCCAGATCCGTAATACGGTGGTTGATTTCCTTGATCTGCTCCTCAACCACCGGCATACGCCTTGCAAAATTGTTATGCTCCCGCACCTCGCGGGTTAGCTCCTCGATTTTGGTTTCTGTCACCGCCTGCGTTTTGCGGTTGCTCACGACAATGCCGAAAAAGCTGAACAGGCCCGTGACCACCGCCACAATGATCGCTTCTGTCATGTCTTCCTCCTTACAGCTCCGCCGACAGATCCAGCCAGCCGTCGGCGGTCAGGAACTCCAGCATACAGGGGGCCTGCGGCGTGAACGCCCCGCTCTCGCAGGTCAGCTGCAAGGCCACGCAGTTCTCCGCCGTACCCCACAGCACCTCCGCCGCCGTCACCGCCGTGTGCTGCCCGCCGCACCAGACGCCCAGTCCCGCCATGCTGACGGTGGGCTTCGCCCGCAGCGGCACAGGGGTGTGCAGCACCACGCGGGCCGTGGTGGCCGTCACGGCCAGTCCCGCGCCCAGCAGCACGTTGTTGGTGACGCCGCTGCCGCCCTGCGCCCTGTACAGACAGCAGAACCGCTGGCACCGCGCCAGCTCCTGCCCGTAGTCAGGGATCTCGTTGAGCACCCACGCGCCGCTTGCGTCCTGATGGGCCAGCGTCTGCACGCTCCCCAGCTCCAGCTTCACCGCGCGGATGGTCTGTCCCGTGGCGGTGACGGTCAGCGTTCTCGTGCTGTCGTCGTACACCGGCACGAGCTCGTCGATGCCGCTTTCCGTCAGCACCGTGGCCGTAACGGCCTGCCCCACCGCCTGCTCCAGCGTCTGGGTCAGCGTACCGTTCAGCGACACGCCGCCCTCCGTCACCGCCGCCGTACCCAGCAGCCTCCACCGGTCGATGAAGATCGCCGGCGTGCCCGCCGGTCCCCCTGGGATGACGGTGCCCTGCACGCAGGGCTGGTTCACCGGATGTACAAAATACCAGTTGTCCAGCAGGTTCCGGCTGCACGGCGGCACGGTCAGCGCCGCGCCGAACGCCGCCTCCGTCCCGCTGTACCCCGCCTTTACCGCCGTTTCATAGGCGCTCTCGCCCACTACTCTGCCAAGATCTACGCTGCTCATAGGCGTTACACCGTGGCGTCCGCCGCCGTCAGGGCGGTGGTCAGCTTGTTCTTCTCCAGCACCAGCGTGGCCTTCAGGCCCAGCGTCACCTCGGCGGTCAGCGGAATGACCATGATAGGCAAGCCACCGGTCTTTGCTGCAAACAGGCCGATGTGAGTGGCCTTGCCGTAGATCTGCCCGTCGTTTGGCGCGTCAAAGGTCAGGTTGGCGGTGCTGTTCTTGATCTCCCCGCCCACCGCCGCCGGCATGACGGCAGCGGCGTCAGTCAGCTCGCTGTTCCGCAGCTCAAGTCGCACATAGCCGGTGCTGGCCGCAGGCTCTGCGAACGCCGTACACTCCCCCGCTGAACTGATAGTAGGCGCTGCGGTGGAAAAACCCAGATAGCAAGATCCACTGGTGGGGATCAGACCGCCCGTGTCCTTCTGCCGCCCATACAGCGCGTTCAGGATGTCGTTCCTGACATTGGTACTCAACATTTTTGATTTACCTCCATTTCACATTTTGTTAATTCCAACAATATAAATTTCGCATTCCGCACCGCCCGGGACGCAGGTACACAGATACAGATCCGCCTCCGGCAATTCGCCGCTTTCGGTGTAGATGCCCCTGTCGCTGAAGCCCGTTGTGACGAAGGCACACCGGTACTGCACGTCTCCGAACATCACCTCGTCACCCACGGCGATGTTCCACAGGCCGTGGAAGCCCTGCCCCGCGTGATCCATGAGGTAGGGTGGCCGCCATGCCGCCGCGTGAGGCTTGTCCACCACTGCCTGCAAGCGCTGGGAGTTGTTTCCCGCTACATACTCGCAGGATACTTCAATGCCGCAGGACGGCACGGACAGCGTCACCGGTGTCGCCAGCTCCTGCACCTGATACGCCAGCAGCGCCACCGTCAGCAGCACCGCAAAAATGATACAGCACCGTCTCATATGTTGCCCCCTACGATTTCGTTAGAAGTATAGTAAGTAGTGTTGATCCTCGGGGTACCAGTAAATGTACCACCTGTTCCTCCGAACATTGCTGAACCCCAGGCCAAATCATACGTTCCTGTTCCACTATCGGGTATTCTATATGCGTTTTTATAGGTGTCGGTTTGTACCTCAGACAGCTTAATCAGCGAGCAGCTCATGAACATTTGATAGTAGCAATCTTTCTGCATTTTAATTGCAGGTAGTGATGGCAGCTTCGCAAGGCTTGAGCAACCCGAAAACATACTGTCATAGCAACTATTCGCCAATGTAATTGCAGGAAGCTCTGGGGGTGTAATAAGGGCAGTATTGCCTTTGAACAATTCCAAGAATGCACCATTCCCCATAACTGGATGTCTACCACTATATACCATAAGATAATCAAGCAATGTCTCTACATTACCTGAACACGCTACACCTGCCCCCGAAATTATAAACCCTGATATACGATACGAATCTCCTCCAAGGGGCAGTCCAGAAACATGCGTATTGCCCATTCCTCTAAAGTACAAAATATACGCCCCAGCAACATTACCAGCCTGAATCTCTTCCCCCGACCAATTATGCCAGTTCGAGATAGAGTCGTCTGCTTTTACCTGCACCACCCCGTCCCAGAGTACATCGTTTTTTGATTTTATGGTAAAGGGGGTATCTGAACTGAATTTGATGTACTTATCGTCCATTTGGTGGCCGATAGTAGCGTCAAGCATTGCCAAAATAGAATTTACCTGGGTCTGCAACAGTTGAGAATTGTTAGTGAGCGTTTCAACAGAAGTTTCAAGATTACCTACCCTGTTTACCAAGGAAGTTACTTCAGGTTGGAGTGCAAGCCTGTTTACGGTTATTGTCCATGCATTCGATGCTGTTGCGGTTATAGTAAACTGATAAAGCCCGTCTGTTCCCATCGGGCCAAAATCAAGCGCACTACTTAGTAAAATGGCCGTCTGCGCCACATAGGCTACTGGTGTACAAATAGCAGTTATTCCTGCAAACTCATTAAAGGTTCCCCTGCACTCGATTTCTGCTCCGTTTTCATATGCTGCAACTACCTCCGAAAATGTATGATCAGATGTAAGTGTGCCTGTATTAACGGAACCAGTAACGTTTACAATAAATTTCTCTGCACCGGAGGACGGCACATCCACCGTCAGCGCCACCGCCGACAACGCATCAATCCCTTTGTCGGGGGTGATCTCCATCGTGCCGTTCTCGGTGACACTTACCGTCTTTTTTTGCAGCGTGGGCGGCAGCTGGAACACCACGTCCTCTCCGCCGTCCGCTGCGGGTACCTTGAGCTTGGAAACGCCGGTATAGGTGGTTTCATTGTCGTTCCGGTCCTTCAGTTTGATATCTGCCATGCTATCCCTCCGTTTTCGTTATGGTAATGTTCTGCAAGAAAGCGTTGGTCTGCGGCGGCCCCGGCAACTTCCCAACATCAGACGCACCACTAAAAGCCTCAACGAGCAGTTCTCCGCCGGACACTACTTCTTTTTGATAGGTACCTTTTGTGCCGGATACCGCTACGCCGTCCACCGTCAGTTTACCCGGGTATTTCTCGGCGTCAGGCCAGTAGTCCAAGCTATACGAAAAGGCGACCGTGACAGTGCTTTTTTCTGTGTTCAGAATGTGTAGCACAATGCTCTTTTCAATGTCATATGGCTTTTCATACTCCTGCTCCGTTTTTTCTGCTTTTACATAGCCGGTAATGGCAGATGCGCCGGTCGTTCTCCAGCCGACAGCGCCGGAGGACGGTGCCTCCTGCCCCAAAAACGCTGTTCCATCAATGGTAGTCACCACTTCGACATCATCACTCTGGTCGAAGACAAGAATGCTCCCTGCTTGCAGCGCCCCATACACCTGCGTCACCCGCAGCGTCTCGCCGTCTTGCACGGGGTACTCCCAGCCAACGGCGTAGGAGCGGCCCTCTGCACGGCTAACCAAACGCAGGCCCAGCGCCGCCAGACCGTCTCCCAGCGTCACTGCTGCCGGTGCCGCGCTGTTTTCCAGCATCAGCGGCTCCGTGGCTGCACCGGATCCCGCAGCGGCGGAAACACCCTCGCCGGTGCTTGAAAAGTTGGCCTCTCCGCTGCCCTCCGCCGGTACAGTCCCAGCCGCGATACCCTCGCCGCTCTGGGTCACCGTCAGTTTTTCACCACCTGCGTCCGGTACGGCGGCAGCGCCCACGCCGTCGGCATTCTGCGTCAGCGTCAGCGCCTCGCCCGCCTTGGATGCGCCGCCGTCCACCGGTGCGGCGTTTCCGGAGGATGTCAGCGTCAGCAGCTCGGAGCTCAGAGTCTTCTCCACGAGGAGGACCTTGCCTTCCGCCGACGTATGAAACGCCAGCGCGCCGTCTCCCTGCCCTACGCTGAAGGGCCTCGCCTTTCCCTCGGCGCTGGACAGTACTCGCAGCTGCGCCGCCGCCGCAGCAGGCACTACAAGGGCCGTCACACCATCCGACGTGGTCGCGAAGGCAATGACATTCCGCGCCTCGCCGCGCTTGCGGTGCAGGCCGTCCCACACCAGCACATCGCCCAGATACGCCGCGTAGTGCCAGTGCCCCTGCCAGTAGGCCGCCGCGATCTCTCCGTTGAGGTACAGCATCCGTCAGCCCTCCTCGCGGATGAGATACAGCACGTTGGGGTCGGGATTCTCCGGCAGCGCGTCCACACTTTCGATTCGTGTCGTTTGTGCTGCGACTTTCTCCGCGATCTCTGCCTTGTCCTCGTCCGTCAGCACATAGTCGCTGCCCACGACCTTGCCCAGATCCACCGTCTGGCCGTTATCCAGCGTCAGGATCAGGTGGCCGTTCTCATCCAGCGCGAAGTCCGGCACCGTGTCGCCGGTGTAGTGCAGCCGCAGGTGCCCGTCTTCATCCACGTCAAAGCCATAGGCCCCATCGGTGTCAACATACACGCCGTTTTTGCCAACCGCTGTAAAGGGCGTTTCCACATATACACCAGCGGAAGCATCCCATATCTCCCACCTACCGTTGCCGTTGATGCGCGGCGCGTGCTTGATGCTTTCCGCCGCGTCCTCCGCGCTGCTGGCCGCGTCCTCCGCGCTGCTGGCCGCGTCATCCGCTGCTTTTCGCGCATCCAAAATGGTGTCGATAATGTCCTCGATCTGCTGCTGTAACTGTTCGGCCTGCGTGGGCGGGACGTCCTGCTCCTCCTCGGCGTTTTTGCTCCACTTGCTGTCGGCCACGGTAAATGTGCCATATACTGCCAATGTCGCCCGCGTCTCTTTTTCCTTGTTTACTAGCGCGCCCTTGATGCAAAGCGCCATATCGCCCACATACTTTTTGGCCCCATTGGGAACAGGGACCAGATACACGCTGGTATTGTCCGCTTCCAACATATCGGCGGTCAGAAGCGTCTCCACGGTAGATTCGCCCAGTGCATCCCAGAACTGCACCGTCTTGACCAGCCCATCCCACATGGGAGAAAACTCCATGCGAAGCACCACATCGTTATGGCTGCCTGTGGCGCCGATCAGCACCTTGTCGCCAATGATGTACTCGTTCTGGATTTTCAGCGGAATCGTCCTTGTCATTTCTGCCTCCCTTCCACCGTGAAAAAAACGGCACAGCAAGTCGGAAAAGGTATGCCCTTTTTCACTTGCTGCGCCGTGTCACAGCCGTTTTTGTGTCTCGCGGTAGTATGCAGTTAGTTCAGCTGCGCCTTGATCGCTTCGTATTCGTGGCTTTTCTGCTCCAGAAACTCTGCTGTGCTCGCGTCCTGTGTCATCGACCGACGGATGATATTGTAGACCTCCCTCGGTATGCGGACATGCTTGCCGCGCTGAATGCGGTACATCTTGCCGTTCAGGCCGACCACGATATCGTCCTTGTACTTGTCATCGTCCTTGAAAGTATAAAACGATACCATACCGTCATCGGCGTCTCTGACCGTCATGCCGCGCATGACCTCTTCGGCAGCCTTGGCGGCTTCCTTTGCGTTTTCCGCTTCTTTCTTGGCCTGCTCCAGCGCCTCATTGGCGGCGGCCAGTGCCTTTTCCATTTCCTCAGGGGTTCTCGGCTTCTTCTCTGCCATGATGTTCCTCCTTGTATGTCGTTGTGCCGCGGAGGGGGCGCGGCCCCCTCCGCTTTTGTGTCAGTTCATCGTGCCGCTCTCAAAAGAGGACGCGGATTCGATACGGACCATGTACTGCTCCACCAGGCGCTCGGCCACCTTGGTCAGTTTCCAACCGGCAGTAGCGCGCTGGTTCAGCGGGTCTGCGGTACCGGAGGAACCCAGCTGCTTCACGATGTGCTGCAGTCCGCCACCCTCCAGTTCGGTCACGCCGTAGGCGTCAGCGCCCACGATCAGCGTGGAATACACGTCGCGGCCCTTGGCGCCGCCCTCACCAGGATAGATCACAGTGGACGCGGTGGGCGAGGTCGCAGGCGTGTTCTTTACGGTCACGGTTGCCGCACCGGCAGCGCCGGAAGCGGCCGTCTCCACCTCCATCAGTTCGCTGCCGACGAGGATATCGCGGCCCGTCAGCGCCGCAGCCTGATTGGCGGTCAGTGCCTCATTGACGGTGATCACCTTGCCGGACGCGCTCTTGACGGTCAGGTTGCGGGCGGCGGTATTGCTGCCGTCGGCGATCACCAGGTCGCTGGCGTGGAAGATCTTTGCCTCGGTGGTCTCCACGAAACGGACGCCCTCGATCTTGCCGATCTCGCCCTCGTAGATGCCGTCGGGGTCAGAGTAGGTCTTCACGTCCACCCACTTTTTATCGCTCATCAGGTCGTAAGCGGTGTCGGGATGGATGATACCGGCGAAATAGCCGTTGATCTTCTGCGCGTTCATCACCTTTAGGGCACGAACGGCCTTGCGGATGTCATCCACGCTCAGATACTTGTTGTTGGCCTCGGTGTCGTCGCCGCCCACCAGTTCGCTGCGATCCTTTGCGTCGCCTGCGTACACCACGTTGGTGCCGCCTGCCAGCACCTCGCGGGTAATGGTGTCGGACGTCCGGCCTGCCTGGGAGGCCAGCAGTCGGGTAGCCTGTACGAGGTTGTTGTCGATAGCGGTCAGCTCCAGAATGTCGGACAGTTCGATATAGCCGCCGTACTGCTTGATGGTGGCACGGATCACGCCCATGCTCAGCTTCTGACCGGCGGGGGTCACACCTTCGGTCAGGGGCACCAGCGCCTTGGGCAGGCTGTCATACTTGCGGAACTCAATGGTCTTTCCGCTGTTCTTGGGGATGGGATGCTTCTGGGCGAACTGGTCATGGATCAGTTCCGGCTCTGCGAGGTTGATCAGACGCATGGAATAGTACGTCTTCATCTCGTCGCTGAGGCCAGCGTCCAGTGTGGTGTTGGTGTTGCCGTCAAACAGGTTCAGCACCACGGGCATCAGGTACATATCGGTGATAGTGTGAAACATTTTTTCGCTCCTTTCAGCATTTCGCAGCGGAGCCGTGGGATCAGAAGGAAATGCGTTCGCCTCTTGCCACTCTCCGCTCGATCTCCTCAAAGTCCGCTCTCGTCAGTTTTGAGGGATCCGTTTTCGTTACGAACGCGCTGTTGGAGTTGGTGCCGTTTTCGCTGGGGCGGCTCCCCTTGGCGCGGACGGAATCGGCCACCTTCTTTTCCGTGCTGACGGCTGCATGCTGTACCGCGTTTGCCATCAGTTCGTCAAAGTGCATCACCTTATAGGCGTGTTCCATCGGCGTGCCAGCCTGTAGCAGACTGAGAAACTCCTGATTCTGGAGTTCCTGCGAGAGGTCGAAATTCTGGTACATGGGATTGGCTTTCATGGCCTCCGCTTCTTTGAACCACTTTTCGCCCTGCGCTCTGATCAGCGCTTCCTGCTGCTGCGCCTGCTGGGCCCTGAGCAGCTCCGCGTTTTCACGCTTCAACTGCCGGAACGCCTTGTACTGGTCTTCGCTCATGCCCGCCGCTTCAGCAGCTTCGCTCCAGTATGCATGGTCGTTGTCCACAGCCTCCATCAGACGCTTGGCGTCACCATCCTCGATGCCGTACCGCTCCATCAGCGTGTCCAGCACGGGCTGGTAAGCCTTCATGCGCTTCTCGTTCTCCCGCGCTTCCTTAAAGCGCCTGTCGATCATCCGCTGCGTCTCTTGGGTGTACAGGTCCTTGTACTCCCCATTGATCAACTCCCGAAAGGCCTTTTTCTTGGCCTCCAGCGCGTCGGACGTGGTCTCCACGTCCTTTACCTTCTCAGTCTCGGCGGCAGACTGAACTTCCGTCTGAGTTTCCGCTTCCGGCTGCTTGCCGTACTTTACGTTGCTCAGTGCGCCCGATTTGCTCTGGCGGGCGTTACCAGCGCTTGCCTGTGTCTCGCCCTTTGCGGGTGCTTCCGCCCCGCCGCCCTCGCCGTCAAACAGGCGAAGGGAAATGTCATAAAGGTACATATCGTTCCTCCTCGAAATTCGCGGGCATATCGCTCCCGTGCGGCGTTTCCTCTCTCCAAAGCAGAAAAAGGAGGCGCAGAGTTTTCTTCTGCACCTCCCACGGTATCATACTTTTGTTCTATTTTTCCCCTTTTAAGGGGAATTTTGAAAATTTAACAGAAATTTTTTCCGGATCGGTCTTTTGCAGCTGTAAAAAGCCTATTTTCAGCAGGTCATACAGCCATTTTCCACCGTGCCACCGCAAATATGCGTCGCCGCTGTCCAGCTTTTCATATATAAGCTCCGCGTCCTGCGTATTGTGCATCCATCCGGCCGCCGTGAACATGAGACAGCTTATCGCCGCGCATAACTCCGGAGATCCCGTGGCATGGCCTCTGCACCTTACGGAGTAGCTGTCGCCGCAATACAGCGTTACCTCTGTCATACGCTAGGTGTGCTCCGCTTCGCCAGCGCCTGCCCATAGCCGGTCATGGGCGTCTGCGCTTCCATGACGCCGCTTGCAAAACTGGTTCCGTCTCCTGCTCCGTCTGTTTTGGTGGATGAGGTCCCTGCTTCCTGCGTATTTTCCTGCGGCATAAGCGCCCCTGTAATAGCCGCCAGTTGCTGGTTCATCTGCATGACCATATTCAAAAGCGTTTGCCCCTGCATGACCTTTTCCCGCACAGTCTGGATACCTTCAAAGTCCATCATGTCCAGCGCAATCAGGCTTGACTGCGCGTTTTCCGGCGCAAAAAAGCCCATCGAATACAGCTCCTTGGCTCTCTCGTTCTGCTCCATGCGGGAGAACGGGTTTTTCTTCTGCGCCTTGATCTTCAGGTCAAACACGGGCCGCCGGTACATGGGGTTCCCCGCCGTGTCCATGCCAGTCAGCTGGTCTTGCAGGTCCGCATTGTTGAAGTCCACGAATTGATACTCGTTGCCCTCGCCCGTAATGCGAAAGCTGCGGCTCAGGTCGTAGAACTGCCGCATCAGCTCCACACACAGGGTGTTAATCTGTGTATAGGCGCGATAGCTGGCGGAGATCATGTCGCGGCTGGCCTTGTTGCCCGCCTCCTGCAAGGCCGCGATAGCCGCCGCTGCCGTAACGTTCGTGGTGCCGCCGGAGTTCACGTCTCGGTTGGCCGCTGTGTCCTTCATCTCCTCGATCTTCATCTGCGCCACCGTCACATAAATGTCACTTAGCGGCTGCGTCACGATCTCCTTGATGCGGTCATCGCCGATCTGACCGGCCACATGGACCATAGGACGGTTCCAGTCCAGAAACTCCTGCTCGTTGATGGCGGTGCTTTCGCTGACGAAAAACCGTTTCTTTGTCGCCATCATGGCGTTTTCCAGAATGTTGGCGCTGAGCTTGTCAATGTACAGCTGCGGGTCCTTGCAAATCGCCACATAGCCGAAGCCGATTGGCGTCCCCTTTTCGGGGTACATCACGTCCAGCACCACCGGATAAAGCCCGTGGTCGTAAAAGCCGCGCTCCCTGTACTCGGGGTCGTTTTCGCTGGCATACAGCAGGGTAGCCCCCACAAACTTGATATAGTGCAGGAGCGTCTTGCCGTTGGGGGACTTGACCTTGTAATACCAGTCCACCACCACGCTCTTTTCGCTGGTGTCCACGGTGTCGTCATAGATATACTCCTTGACGTTCACGACCTTGCCCTTTTGCTTGCCCCGCAGTTCAGGGTACTCCTGATCCAGCAGGTCGTTGTCGACAAGATCCACAATAAACAGATTCCGGCTTTTCTGGATGTCCGTAATGCCTGGCTCCCAAAACAGGTTCAACAGGTCGATGTTGCGGATCTCGATGTCTCCCAGCCCGTTATCCTTCCGGCTGTCCCAGAACACGCCGTAAGCCGCCGTGCCGTGTTTCAGCTTCTCCCACCAGTTATCGGAGTATACCTGCTCGAAGTGGTTATATTCCTGCACCACAGGCAGGATCTGGCTGAGTGTCTTGGCGCTCTGCTCGTCGCTCCGCTCTCGCGGCAGCACCACCGGCTCTGGATAGTTGTCCATCGCGTCAGCGTGCTTGTTCTGGATGGTGTTGAACAGCCACGCGGAAGATGGCTTCGGCTGAGGGTTCGTCTCCGCCACAGGTTTTCCGTTCTTGTCCACGCGCCGCGCCTTGCTCTGCCCGATGCCCTCCCAGTGCCGCAGTTCCCACCACAGTTCATCGTTTACGATGCGGTTTTCAAGGTTGCTCTTGCCGTCCTTGTAGCGGGTCAACAGGTCAATGCCCCGCTCCACGTCCCTGTCCGTGATCGTGGGCGTCTGCTCAGTCCGTTTCAGCAGCATCGCCGCCATCTCCGGCGCCATGTCCTGCTCCTCCGGCGTAATGCCAGGGATCCCATATCTCTCCATGCGTTCCTCCTTAGTAGACTTGATAAAATGCGTATCGACTGGGCTTGTACTCGTCTTCCATCTCCAGCGGAGAATACGGCCGCTCCACGGTTCTGTACACATCGCGCGGGCCGATGGGGTTTTTCATACACACATACCGCAGCTGGTCATACACATGATCCTCGCCGTCAGTGTCGATGTCCTCCACGTCTGTCTGGTCATACACCAGATTTGGCACTGTCCGTATGAAATGCTTGCAGGTGTTGAAAACATACAACATCGGCACGCCGTCCTCGTCAAAGGCCAGCCGGTGGTGCACCTGCATCTTTCCGTTGATCCGCGCGTGGTCTCCTTTCTCAAAATACACGCGCTGCCGCTCCATGAGCGCTCCGACGCTCTCCGTGCCGTCGCTCTGCCAGATAGCAGGGTCTCCCACCCTGTGGATGGTCCTACCCCGCAGATTCGGGTCCTCGTCCTCAATGCGCCGGATCTCCTGCGCTACCCTCGTCGGCTCCCACATCACGCCACGGTTCGGCGTCCCTGTGCAGCCGTACAGTTCGCGGATATGGTACATCCGCCTGTCCCTGTCCACGGCGTACCAGCCCACCGAGAATGGGCGGGAATAGCCCCAGTCCAGCCCGCACCAGATCACCCAATCCTCCGGCACACGGAACGGCGCTATGACATGCGTGCCCTTTCGGTCTGCGTAGTGGTCGCTGTCGTTGCGCCACTCCGTAAAGACTTGCCCGTCAAAGCTGTCCCAGTTGCCGTACAGCAGGGCGTTCCGCTCCGCCTCCGGCATACTTGCCAGCCGCTGCACATACATGGGATCGTTCTCCATGAGGATCTTGTTGTCAAACACCGATGACGGAACGAAAATGCGGCTCTGTTCGCCGCGATGCTTCTTCCCGTCCGGCGTGTACCAGACAGATTCCTCCTGAATGGTGTGCATGGGTGGCGCTGCTGTAATAAAGCGCTCCTTCACCCAACCGTGGCCTATGCCGCCAGGGTTGGCCGTGGAGCGCATATACACCCGCGTATTGGGCCCGTTTGGCCGGTTGCGGGATTTCAGGTATTCGTATTCCTCCAGCGTGAAGTGCGTCAACTCATCAAAAGCGATGAAGTCGTATGCCTGCCCCTGATACTGGATCTTGTCCTGCGTGCGGTTCATGGAGCCAAAAATGATCTGTGCTCCGCTGGGAAACCGCCATGTGTGGCTGCTTCCGTTGTATCTGGCCGTCGGGTACACGCGCGGGTAGTAGTTCAGCGTCTTATCGATCAGCTCCCGCAGCTGCGGAAATGTCTTTCGCAGAATCAGCGCCTTGTACCACGGAATATGCACCTGCCGCAGCGCCTCTATCACCAGCGCGTCGCTCTTTCCGCCGCCCGCCGCACCGCCATACAGCGCCTCGTACTCCGGCCGCGCCATGAATATGGCCTGCCGCTCCTGCGGCTGCCATACCACGTTATTCACTCTTGACCTCCGGCATCAGCACCACGCCGATCTCCTGCCGGTCAGTCTCCGGCGCTTTCTCGCGCCACCCGAAATTGCAGCTCAAGCTAAACTTTGCGCCGTTCGCGCCGTCACGGTCATACAGCCGCGCCTCTGCGTATTCCTCGCACATGGACTTTGCGCGCGTAACCGTGTCCGTAAACTCAGGCCTCGCCTGATAATCCAGCAGCGCTTGTCGGCCCGTGAAGCCCAACGCCAACGCAAGCCCCGTTATCGTGGGCGGCTTCTGCCTGATCAAAATAACATTGCCGTATTTATCCATCAGCGGCTGTCCATCGTCGCCAATAATAGGTTCTCCCTTGCAGCTGATAAAGTAAGCGTCAATGGCTTCCTGCATTTGCTTGACGCTTTTGTATTTTCTCGGACATCCTACCTTTGCCATTTTGCTCACTTCCTTCCTTGTCTGACGCACGGGCCTCCCGCCACTGGCCTTTGTCGTTGGCACGTCTCTCCCCAGCTGTGCGCTTCACCTGAAAATGACACACTTTCAGGGCGGCGCTATGCCATTGCCCAACGGTAGTGCCCTCCGCTTTTGGTGCCGCATGGAAGGTGCGACCTTCCGGCCCTGATTTTTGGGCTGCTTCGTGCGTGCGGCATATTGCTCTCGGCTGCGCTGCGTCTTTTCACCAGCCATCAGGCGTTTCCCCTGATACTTAGCTTCTCGCGCTTCCTCGCCCGCTTGCCGAGATGGCACGGACGGTTGGGAATTGAACCCACCACACACGGTTTTGGAGACCGCGTCGCCACCTTGGAACATGTGCCCGCATATTGCTCCATCAGGGCGGAGCCGAAGCCCCGCCCATCAGGATAAAGGGGGGGGGAGAAAAAAAGAGGGAGATGCAGAGTTTCCCCTGCACCTCCCATGCTACCATGCTGCGCTTTCATTTTTCCCCTTAAAAGGGGAAAATCAAAAATTATTTTTCGCAAATATCCACCCTGTACGGGTAGTCCGTTCTTCCCATGAGATAATCCACGGTAACGCCAAACTCATCGGCAATGCTCTCCAGTGCATCCATTGTCGGCTTTGATTCGCCCGCCTCATATCGTCGGATGGCATCCAAATGGAGCCCACAGCGTTCCGCCAGCACATACCGTTTCAGTCTTTTCCGCTCCCGCAACTTTCTCAACCGCTCTGGAAAAGCATTTTCTCGTTTCTCCATTAGCCCACCTCCTGCAGCACCCTCCGGATCACATCGCCGCCGTATGCGTCCTTGGTCAGTTCCAGAAACTCCCGCAGCGTCATGGTGGTGCTGTCCACGTCGATGCCGTGGTCCCGCGCAAACTGCTTCCGGCCCATGTCGCAGCTGCCGGTAAGGCGGTGGTGCCAATCGTAAAAGTACTGCGCCGGATAAGCCTTGCCGTCCTCCGTTTCCGCCAAAAACGCCGCAATGCGTTCCTCCTCCGGCATATTCTTAAACAGCTTGTCCCGCAGGGCCTCCATGGCCTCGGCCAGCGTCTCGCCGTGGGCAAAACAGTTGTCCTGCTTGACCACATAGCAGCCCGTGGTAGTCAGATCAAGATTCACGATCACGCCGTGTGCCACATTCCCCCGCACATGGCGAAGGATCGTGTTTACACCGTCGATCCGATACACCGGTTCGCCGTTAAAGGTCTTTATGCCGTAGCCGTCGCCGTAGCCGTAGCCGTCGCCGTCGCCGTAGCCGTAGCCGGAGCCGTAGCCGGAGCCGGAGCCGTAGCCGTCGCCGTAGCCGTAGCCGTAGCCGTCGCCGGAGCCGTAGCCGTCGCCGGAGCCGGAGCCGTAGCCGTCGCCGGAGCCGTAGCCGTAGCCGGAGCCGGAGCCGGAGCCGTCGCCGGAGCCGGAGCCGTAGCCGGAGCTTACAGACAGAAAGGCTTTGATCTTCTCCGCCAGCGTGTTCATCGCTTCCACTCCTTCACGCCGCTGATGGATGCTGCGGCCTTTTCGGAGCAGGGGGTCACCTGGATCACGCCGGTCACATCCATCTCCGGCACCACCACGGTAAACTTGCACTCACCAGGGGTCTTGGTGCCGTCCACAGCCAGCTGCTCAACGGCACAGGCACCGCTCCAATACCACAGTTTCCGCACATTGGTCATGGTGGCCTCCGTGCCGCGGCGTTCCTTGATTGCGCCGAAAAACACGCCTGCGCGGTCGCACCGCACGATGTACATCTGCTCTTTCTTCTGTTCGTTCATGATCTCTTTCCTCCATTTTTTAATTTCACCGGTCTACCGGCGTTTTACTGTTTCCATTTGCACCCGTCACAGGCGCCCTCGTGTGCTTGTTTGTACTTCCCGCAGTATTGGCATAGCTCGTTTTTCATGGCGTGCAACTCTTCTTTAAGCCGCAAAACCTTGTCTGTTTTCGACACAGCCATGTCAAGCAAT
>ERZ1034925.315-NODE-315-length-23883-cov-50.969658_pt1 | contig 23883 bp, 48 predicted proteins | sample MGYA00520687_ERZ1034925 | MGnify/ENA primary metagenome ERZ1034925 (study PRJEB33766, sample SAMN09781758) | gut metagenome | biome: gut microbiome | host: Homo sapiens | place: Madagascar | study: EMG produced TPA metagenomics assembly of the PRJNA485056 data... | reverse complement strand
ACACATCTCATACGGGGCAAAAACCACCGTCGCCTGCTTATAGACATATCTTGGAGTTGCCACCAAAATTCCGGCGCGATCTTTTCTGGTCAGATTGGTTGCGTCGTAAAATACATCTCTTCCGCTTTTCAGTGCTTCAATTGCCCGACCCTGCATCAAGGCAAACACTTCTACGGGATTTCCTTGAACCGATTCGTTGCCATACAATTCCTCTCGAATTTTGTCGGACGAAAGATAAACGGAATTGCTATTTGAGTCGTGTTCTTCTTTGGCATAGGTTGATTTTCCGCTTCCCGGAAGACCAATCAAAATTTCCAACTTCGGAATTCCACTCGTCATCTTAAAACTCCTCCATCCAAAAGCTCTCTGCTTCGACCGTTTCCTGTTCGAATACATCGCTCACACGGAAGCCGTCTTCATTATACAATACATCTCGCGCAATTCTCTTTGCGTCAGCATCGGATTCTGCTACGACTTGAACTGAAATTTCTTCCTGCGTTCCATCGCCGAAACCGACATGGTTTTTTACAACAAACAACGCAAATTCTGAATACCGATGTCCGTCGTGATAAATTGTCTCGATCCGTTCCAGTTTATTTTTCTTTGCCATTGTTCTGCTCCTTTCTTGCTTCTAAGTATTTTACCCACTTGGATGCCACCATATTTTCTTTTACCCAATCTCCCGCATCTTGATTGTTTATCTTTGAAAATAGATACGGTTGAATTGATTTTGGATACTTTACAACTTCTACAGCGTATTTTTTCTTCATTTCTCTTGCGGCGCTGTCCAGTTCTTTAACAAAATCTTCCATTTCCTGTTCGACTGATTCGAGTTCTTCGCGATAATCGTTGGCATAAACGAGGAATTCTTCTTGATCTCCATCAAGAATCACCTGAATCAGCGACTCTTTGGAGATCGAATTGTTTGATCTCGCGTAATGCGCGACCAGCCACGCCGGAGATTTGATTTTAACACGGTTAAAATCGCTGTCAACAACGACGTAACCCTCTTCATCCCACGGAAGCTCCTTTGCCGCATCGATAACATCTTGCGCGGAATGAAAATCATATTCTTTAGGGGCCTTGAAAAACGCGGAAATAATAGACTCTTCAGGACTCATTTCACGTTCGGTTGGCATAACTCGGTATCCAATGAAATACAAATCCGGCTTCTCATATGGAATTACGACACGGGTTTGCGGAGATACAAGCTCGAAAGTATAGCAAATGAGTCTGGAAGCCATCTTTTCGAACCTCTCTTTCGTAATATCATTGTTACGAAATGCCTCTTCGAGCACATCTCCGAAAGTTGGCAGTTTAATGTCTCCGGTAGAAGCTTTATAGGCGTCGATAGTTCCATTGGTTGAATAGTGCCATTTTTCATCATCGAACCACGCACTAATTAAACTTCCATCTACTTTGGTTTGGACCTTTGCCGTGCTCCAATCGATCTCTGCCGCGTTCGGCTCTCCATAATTGAAAAACTTATCGAAAGCTCGTCTCATACACTTCCAATTGTCTTCTCGGAAGATGATTCCGCGTGCCTCGCGCACGATTGGATTGGAAAAGTCCGAAGAAAGCTGATTATATTTGAATATTACATACGGACGGTCTCTGGAAATCTTCAGGTTATATGGGTTGGACGACAGCTTTTCTTCCCAATCATTGGGATGATTTTGAATGAATTCTAACAAATAATTGGTTGCCATAAATAATCACCTCATTTCTAATATTATTATACCACAAAACCCCTTGGTTGTCAAGGGGTTTCTGGAAAATAATTTAACTTTTTTTTGTGATTACAGATTCTCTAATATGTTTTACGAGAGCGGGTTCTCCGCTGTCGCGCCAGTTCTCAACCATAATGTCATATGAAGGTTCGCGAGGATCATAAATCTCCCACGCTCCAAAACCATCGACAATTGCGATAGTTCCATCGAAAGTTTCGACGTTTTTGTCGAAGGTCATTTCGAATGAGACTTGATCTCCAACGGAATACATTGGCTTGCCGGGAATGTGTTCTGTTCCCATTATTCTTCTACCTCCACTTTTTGCATTTCATAATATACATCATCATACGCAGAATATGAATAATATTCATTTTTACAGAACGGTTGTGCTTCTCCGTAATCCAGCTCGCTCTCTTCTTCGAAATCTTCACAATATTCGTTGATTACTGAACGAAAATCACAATTATAATCTCGGACTGGGCAGTTTTGGCATTTCAAACCTCTCGCCCGTCTTTTTTCTTCCTCATCTCGAAGTGTCTTAATTACCTCTTCTGCCCTCTCTTTACGAAGATATGAACCAACGATGATATCTTGATAATCTTCGTACCCGCCGGACATTTCGTGAATTTGATAAATTGTTAACATTTTGTTAATCATCCTCCACATCTATTTGAATTCTCTCGTCTTGGGTAGTATCCGTCATTCTAATACAGCAAATTCTTTCGGGGAACATAAGCAACTCTGCAAGCCAAGTTGACTTTCTTGTTACCCTGTCTGTTTTAACACACTGATTAATTGATTTGTCTGTTCCAACAAGAACACAATATTTCTTTGCTCTCGACAGGGCCGTATACAACCACTGTTTTGTGAGAAGCTGATATGCTCCCGGGTCGCACGCAACAATCACGTATGGGAAACCAGAACCTTGTGCTTTATGACAGGAAATAGCATATCCGAGTTGAAGCTCGAGGAGCATATCTCCCTCGATAATGACATCTCCCTGTGGGAGACGAACGGTGAGTTGTCTGTGGAAATTATCTTTAGCAACAATCGTTCCAATATTTCCATTAAAAATTTCTGTCGAACCACCGTCGGACGTCTTAACCTCATAATTATTTTTCATCACAATTATTCTATCGCCAACATGATATAATACATCATATTTGATTCCGTCAGAATATGTGATTTTTAGTGGGTTTTCGTCCTCGAATTTAATCATACTCTGAATTTCGTGGTTAATTGACCGTCCAGACAAATCTCCCATTGAACGCTTTGCGGAAAGAATCAAAATATCTTCGATTGGAATATTTTCATCGAAGCGAAGTCGTCTGAACTCTTTTTTGATTGCTTCGAGGCATTCTTCAGAAGAGTACTTTGCGATAACCTTTAGATCTTTCAGTTCTCCGTGAATTTCTTCTCCGTGGAACTTCGGTGGAATGATTGGAGTTTGCGCGTTTACTTTTAAAGAATCGGTAATAATACCAGATTTTTTAGCCTGTCTAAAAATTTTAGACAAATGAACGCAGGTAATTTTTCCAGAATTTCTTAGATCGGAAATCAAATTGCATAAACCAATCGACTCCAACTGCCCCGGATCTCCGAGCATAATCAACCTTCCGCCATCTTTAATTGCAGAAATCAACGAATAGAACAACTCGCCGCCGACCATTGAAACCTCATCCAAAACAACAACATCTGTTGGAAGCGGGTCATTTTTTGTGAATGTTGGACCGCCAAATTTCGGATTCCATCCCAGCAGACGATGGATTGTTTTTCCATCTTCCTTTGTGATTTCGTGAAGATTCAGAGATGCCTTACCAGAAAGAGCACAGATTTCGAAATCCAACCCGTTGCGTCTAAATATACGAGACACTGGATACATTAAAGAACTCTTTCCGCAATTGGAAGAAATAAAAATGCATCCGTTTCTCCTTAAAACAAGCATTGTGGATTCTACCATGAAGCAATACTTATATCCATCTTCCGATGGAACTTTAATTATTTCTGTTTTACAATGTGATTTCCTCTTATCGGAACAAAGCCCTACAAATTTCCTGTTTGTTACTATAACATTATATTCAATTGATTTTCTTTCATATAGTTTACCACAGGTAAAATATTTTTGCCCCGTTCTGTCATTTATATAAATAGACGCCCTGTATCCACAAGCAGAATAGGCAAATTGAATGAACTCTGCGGTTTCTTTTACATTACTAGAAAATCTTTTACGAACTACGCCGTTTTTTGTAACACCCTCGTTGCCGTCCCAGAACATAATTTCATCACAAATTATTTGAAGCTGATGATTATTACAAGCATACCAGTATTCGTCAAATACTTTTGTTTTGATTGGAGCCTGAATATAGAGGTCCGTATACCCTTGTGCAGCGGAGGCAGACTCTTTCCATTGAATATTAGCATCGGTAAATAGTTGGCGAAGCCTTTCTTTTTTTCTATCTTTTTTAATGTGGAATCGGCATCTGTTAAAAGATGGTGCGCTTGGACTGTTTTCCATGTTTTTATAAAAAGATCCATCACAAATAACAGCGCACATAACCCGTATTTGTTCGTCAGTTAGGGGAATTCCAGCGCCGCCGTATCGGAAAGAGGTGTTAAATCTTCCGATAAAACCATTCCCATCTCGGGTTTGAGTATCCATTATTTTTTTTATGGTATCTGTTTTTTTAACACCATTCTGCGTCCAATAGAGCATATCGTGATCTTCGCTAACCGTTTGATTAAGACCATATTTAGTTTCAAAATGATAAAATTCAGAGCACGGCTTTTTGAAATACATTAACGGTTTCGTTAAGTTGGCTGTTCCGTCGTCGTTATATTGAAGAACCAAATCACTGGGCTCATATTCTGAAATCTTTTTCCATTTTGTTCCATCGAAAAACTCGGTGTCTTTGTCTACGCAACCTGCATTTCCCGTCATTAAAATGACGTTTTTATTCACTAAATTTCGTATCGCATCTTTCTGCTCTTCCGTATATTGGAATCCAACGGTTTCCTCGCACTCCGCGATTGTCTCTTCAACGAATTCCATTTTGCGACACTCTGCCTCTTGAAGTCTCAAAAGTTCACGACAAATCATCTCTTCGAGCTTTCGATATTTCATCAGTCCGATTCGTTTTGTCTCTTTATCATAAAACAGCGTTTTGTTCTCGACCATTCGTCGGAGTTCTCTTTTCACCATTTCAGTGGAAATATCTTTAGACAGCCCTTTGATGCCAGAACCAAGGGCTTCCAGCGGTACCCATGTATGACCATCGACCTCCGCAAGATTTCTCAAATAATACAACGCATATGCATTGATTCTAAACTGCGAGTTTGTCGGTATTCCCTTTCGTAGCGCCATACTGTCCGCCTTTGACCAACCGATTCGAACACCTTCTCCAATCAGCGCATATGGATTGTTCTTTACCTTTTCGGCAAGAATATCTGCGGAACCATAATGTTCGACCAATCGGTCTATGGTCGCCTTTGACAATCCGAATTCTGACAGTGTCATATATGCTTTGCTACTATCTTTGGAAGCATTATATTTGTTTAATAACTTCGTTGCCTTTGCCTCTTTAATCCCCTTGATTTTACACAACGCCTCAACATCACCACGCTCCAAAACCTCAACGGGGTTCGGATATGCTTTGTATAGCGCGTTGATTTGATTTTCCGTAAAAACATAACCGAGGAACTTTCTAACATCTGCTTCTGTGTCGAGTTTAACAACGGAGTTAATGCTGACGATATCATACTGCCAGCCATATTTCGCGTCCTGCTTTAGATCGGCAGTGATTTTATATCGAGTTCCGCCATCGAGTTCAGGAACGCGCCCTTTAAATGTTATGTCGTCCGTTTTATATTTTGGATTTTTTGTTCTATTGTCGATTTCTCCGATTACGCTTTCTGGAGAGAACGTAAATATGGCGAAATCTCCGCTTTTTACTTTTGTCCGTGGAAAAATCTGCTTATTTACGAATCCTTCAACGATAATTCTACTTGTTGCTTCCATATTCCTCCAGTGCGTGGTCTTGCTGATAATTGAACACGCCGTCTCTAACTTCGTTAATTGTATACCCGAATTCAAACACATTCATATGAACACTGTTTTCTTTTCTTCCAAAACAGAATTTTCCATAAAAATCATCCCAGTATAGATCGCTGGCAGACATATTTGCTTTGTTTGGAATATAGAGGAAATATTCTCCTCCGTTGTCGATGTTCGTAAAATAAACAATGTCCGAAATTGCTCTAACTCCGTAGATCGCGAATTCGGTAATTTTAATTCCGTTCCACGTCGGAACGAAATCGTCTCGAATTTGTTTTTCAAGCCAACGGAGATTGTCCTTTTTCTTGCGACCGTCTTTTTCTGCGAGTTCTTCCTGCGCCTTTTTAATCATCGGTCTGGAAATGTCATAAATGGTTTTATATGAAATGATTTTGGTCCGATAGTTCGAGGTTAGAAGCCTCTTTAACTCTTGCGCATCTTCAATAATCTGTTCCTGATTTTTGAGAAGTCTTTCAGTTTTAGCAAGACCTTTGAGAAACTTTTTGCTCTCGTTAGAGTCTCCCATATTACCATTGTCAAAAAATACATTCTCGCCATAAAAAATTTTGTCCATAACAATTCCTCCTCTTCCTTCTACTACCATTATATCACAAAAAGCCCCGCTTGTCAAGGACTTTTTGAAAAATTATTTAGTCGTTTTATGAATTTCTCCAGTCCTCCCCAACTTTTTCATTCAGCGCCGCCGCAATTTCTTCGGCGCGACTTTTACTTGTTGTCCAAGCATAAATCCAGCCAGTTGTTGTGTCGGTTAGTTTACGCAGAAAATAGCAATCGCAAGTCCCGTTTTGATCATCATAGTCAAAAATTAGAGGAATGCCGTCTGCTGTACATTTTCCCGCGAACGGGAACTCTCGAACGCCATATCCCGCCCAGCAGGCGATCATATAAATTTTCGGAAGCGATTCGAGATATTCGCGTGTTTCGGCGGTGTTTTTAAGAATCTTTTTCATCGTTTCCTCCTCCTACCGACATATGAATTGCTTCGAGAATTTTGCAACATAACTTCGCCGCTCCGTCTTCTTCCTTGTTTTTAGAGTCAACATAATAAATCAGATCTGTTCCCCAATACTCTCCAATCAGACCTTCGATTTCTTCGAGAACATCTTTGGTTGTTGAAAGATTCTTCTTTTCCTCTGCCGCTTCTGCCCGAACTCTTTCATAAAAGTTACACTTTAATTTATCTCCGCCGCAATCACAGACATCACTCTCTTTTGTTCCCCAACAACGCGGAACATTGATATTTCCATAAACAGAATCTCCGTTTTCGTCGACAAAACGATGAACTTCGGGCTCTACGTGATAACAATCGCATTTGCTCATAACCACTTCCCCTTTCTACATTCTTTCATCTTCTTCTTTTTCCATTTTCGATATGAACGACTATATTTCCACAAAACTATATCGAGCATTAAACTGTTAGATTGTTCAATTGAACCCGGCATTGTCGTTAGATATTCGAGATGTTCCTTGTCATCGACTAATGTTTTGAAAATCAAATCGAGAGCACACTGTGCGTCGATCGGCGGGTCTCCGATAAATCCGTGCGTTTTGCACCATTCGGAAACCTTTTTATCTAATCCGTTGAAAGATATTTCCTTTGGCCAAATCATTTCTTTTTCTCCATTTCTGCTTTTTCTTTTCTCTTTTTAGCCCTTTGATACAAAATACACAGAAACGCTAAAGCTTCTTCTTGCGGCCAGAGGTTATATTCTACTTTTTCCTCAGCATCCAAAAACGTGGGAGAAAATTTCCACTCAATTTTTCTTCCGCAGTTATGACAATATTTTTCCAAATCTCCAAAAAACCGAAAAGATGCGCGACACTTCGGGCACTGATATAAAATTCTTCTGTTGCCATTGTCCCAACCGGAAATACAGAAAGGGATTGGAAGATGTGGATCGATAAAATCTTTCGCTATGTTCATAATAAAATCCTCCTTCTATCGAAGATAGTCTGGAAGAAGTTCGGGATTATCATAAATATTACCAATCACAATACAGCTATAATTAGAAATATCTTCGCGAAACGTTAAATTATCATTACAATTTGATACAAACCAAATTGCATCATCTACATCATATTTAACAAGAAAAGTGTCATCTCTATTAATTAATTCTACGATATCGCCTTCGAAAATGGGTTTGTCTTGCCTGTCATTTAGTCCGATATATTGTCCTACCGTTTCAGGAACAACCTTTGCCCTTCTCCCAATATTGAACCACTCATTAGAGTCGTCCCATTCGCACCCCTCAACAATTACATTAAGTTCTTTTTTCGATACGGGAGATTTAAAATGAAGCAGTTGCCCAGTAAACCACTCCCCATCTTCCGCACTTTTGCCTCGAAACAAAATTTTCTCACGATCCATTTTTATTGTTCCTCCTCTTTTATAAGTTCTTGATTATCGAATTTATTCCCAACAACTTCGCAATTCCAAAACCGACTCCAACTATAATGATTATATTTTCCCGTATCTTCTATAATGTCTACCTGCCAAAAGGAATCGTATTTTTGTTCGGGAAATACACTATTGCCCTTAAATGTGTGAATATGAAGATTTACAACTCCCAAAAATTGTTTTCCTTTTCGTGTTGCAGAATATGGACGATTATAAAACGGTTGAGTTCTAACAATATCTCCTTCGAAGATTTTTGTTCCGTTCTTATCTGCCATTCCGGTGAATTCACCTACCGTTTCACGAATAACTTCGACTTGTTTAATATTTACAAATGTTCCATATTCAAAATAACAAATATACGGCGCATTTCCATATTTTTCTAAAATATATGAGCCATAGACCCACTCATTCGTTTCTACGCTTTTTCCTCTAAACAAAATTTCACGATTCATCGTCTTCTCCTTTTCCATCTTTAATCTTTAACGATTACATATACCACAAGACATACCACAGCACCAATTGTTGGCCATGGGAACTCAATGAATCGTCTTAGCTCTGTCATATCCGGATTTTGAAAATGAAAAACCGTTGCACTTATAACACAAACAAGCATACCAATTAGGGAAACGAGTGTTAACGCGAAGCGAATAGTCGTTCTTTTATTCTTTTTAATCATCAATTTTTCCTTCAATATTTTGATTTTCTAATGTTATGACGAAACGCATAGAGCCATCCCCCTTACCTTGCAAATAAAGTTCTGAATCACCAAGATGAATTTTGGTTAGTTTAGAATATGATGTTTTCCCGTCTCCAATAATGATGAATCTGTCTCCGTCGGCTTTAACGAGCGCGATTTCTCCATCCTTTAATACAGGATTAAACTTTTCCCAATTTTCGACCGTGTCCTGTCTGATAAACACGGCGCAAGGAATTTTATAAATCATTTTTCCCTCCAATCAGTTTCACATCAATGTTCAACATTTCTTTCAGATTTTTAATCTGTTCCGACGTCGGAGGATTCCAGTTCATATAATCATAAACTGTCATCTCGAATGCGCCGCAAAAAGTAATTTTAGCAACGACTTTTTGAGCGATGAATTTTTGTCTATCTGCTGCTCTGTTATCTACGAAATAAGATCCATCGACGAAATAAGATTTTTCATCCATTGTTCGTTCTCCTTATAATCTTTTAAACATTTTTTACATAAGCAAGTTCTATATTTTCCGTCGTCGCATTTGCGTGCGAGTTGGTATGCTCTCAACGGAATATCTTCGCCAAAATATAATTTATTAGTATCAACATCGAGACCAATGTCTGGAAGTTCTACGAAACTTTTTGATTTTACTTCTGTTATCTCTCCACATCCAATACAATAACATTTCAGCGGTTCTTTCGGGTCGGTGTTCGGAGCAATTAAACAGGCATCAACATAATTTCTATTGTTTTTAATCCACATTTTAATTTTACCATTCTTTCACTTTTTGTTTCGTTGATCGTAAAATATTGATGCTCCGGAAACGATTGCCGCCAGAAAAAATATCGCATTTAGAAAATCCGGAAAACATTGCGACCCAATTATAACTAATACGATAGAAAGGATAAAAACACAGACTTTCATTTCATTTCTCCTTTAAAAGTATCGATGTACAAACAAATCGCCTTTTTCCAGTCCTGTCTGTCGCAAAAATTGATCGCATAATCTTCGAGTTCCTGTTCATTCATATCACAGAATTCTATATCGTTATGATGATTGTTCTGCCAATCGGCGATAAAATCACCGCGATTGTTATACGCAACACCATCATATTCCAAAAACTCTCCAACGCAAGATGCCCCGGAATCTCCGATGAATGTAGAACATTTGTCTTCGGAAACAATTGTTCCGTCTACAAACGGAATAACTGGTAAATCTTGGTGCTCTTTGGCTAAACCGAGAAAGAGTTTTACTTTTTTATTCATTTTAGTTCTTTCTCCGTAATTACTCGGATGTCGTCGATTAGCGATTTCAACCCTTCGACGGTGTTGAAACCGTCATAGTCGATACATAAATCGTGAATTTTCTGAAGTTCATCCTGCGCACAAATTGCAAATTGTTTTAAGTTCAATCGTGAACCGGTATTAGAAGAGGCGATCGTTACATCTGGCGCAATCCAGTCCGCTGTTGTTTGTTCGGTAAATTCACACGGAATTGCGTGTGTGCCAGTGGCAAGAGACGGTTCTTTGAACTCCTTGTGAGCAACATAATGTCCACAGCAAGGGCACACGACCGAACCTAATCCAATATCACCCAATTGATACGAGAACTCACATCCGCAGGTCTGGCATTTGGCAATAAAATCCTTTTGACCGTCTTTTATAATTTTAATCATATTTTAATCTCCTTTCGCTTCCTTGACAATGTTATTGAATTTAGTCGCATAATCTCTATACACTTGCGCCGCTCTTTCAACAGAAATAAGATTTTGGTCGGCATAAACCGCAATAACAAACGCTCGAAGGATGTTTAATTCCTCAATTGTTTTACTGCACATATCCGCAAGTTTGAGGATAGATTTTTCATACGAATCGCATCTTCTATCAACCGCGTCGCCCAACGTGTTAATCTGGGGCGCAAAAGCTTCTTCAATTTCTTTAAACATAGAACCCAACATCCCGAATGTAATCGGAGTATTCTTTTCTTCTTCTGTCATCATATTAAAACTCTCTTTTATTCATTTTATCCAACGATTTTTTAACAAAATCGGTTAATCGTTCGAATTCTTCTTCTGAAAAATCTTTCTGCCCTCTTCGATATTTTTCCAGAAGATTATAGTAATTACAGAGAAGATATTCGTCGTCGTGTTCGGCAAATCGATATGTGGGCATTGGTCGCCAGTAAAGAAAACCGCCGAAATAGTTGAAATAATTTTCAAACGATTTGACATGGAAGTTTCTTTGTTCCATTTCGAGCAAAACACGATTAGAATAATACAGCAGATATTCTTTGCCGTAATTATATACATAGTTAATCAGAATATGATTATCCTGCTTTTTGTAGATCGAATTCAATTCCCTCCACTGCGCAATCAGCTGCGACTTCGGAAGATAAGGGATCAAATCAATGTGCCACAGTCTTATGTTTTAACACCATCCTTTCTCTCTATTATCATTATACCACAAAATCCCCTTGTTGTCAAGAGGATTTTGAAAAGTTTTTATTTATTTTTCACTCTTTTCGGCAAACCAAAATCTCGACATCTTCATCTTGAAAAACATATTTAATAATTCTGGAAACTTTATCCCATTCCAGCCCATCCAGTCCACATCCGATTATCGGCATTGCGATTTTATGAATTTTTTCTGACCAACATAAAACCTTCATTTCACACAACGCGCCTGTTAGAGTGTTATATGTTGGCTTCTCAAAATATCGTTCTTTCGTAATCAGGTTGAAAACCCGACCCTCAAGAATGCAGTCAAAAAATCTTTTTTGTCGGTGAAATTCATTAACATAATCAGGATATTTTGTCTGAAGAATATGTTTCATATCGAAGCGCTTGTTGAATTCTACGACAATCCCTTTTCCCATCCCGAAGTCCGCGCTAATACAATGCGCGAGACAATAATCATCCGGGACCGAAAACAGATCTCGTACTTCTTCTCGATAAATCATTTATAACCTGCTTTCTTTATCAAAACAATCACTGTCGAGCGTAATATACCATTTTGCGCTCATGAAGCGATATCTATCATAGCATAGGTTTTCTGTTCCAATTTCGTTCTCCAAATCGTCAGTAAAAAAATATAACATTGGATATCCACCGTTATTTTCTGGCAAACCACTGGAATAAGAAAGCCCTCTACTACACACTTCCTCTATAAAACGATACCGCTTGCGTTCGTCTCCCAAATAAACACAATAATTTCCCGCGCATCTTTCTTTAACATATTGATCTACAAGCCACTTAGTTTTACCACTTCCACGAACATTCGTATAAAAAATCTTTTCCATATATTACCACCCCACTAAAACCAAGTCGTTATTTTCCCAGTCGAAAATTTTATACAGTCGAATCAATTCAAAGATTGAATACTCATACGACCAATCGTCTGTGATGCAGTCTCTGCTTTCGTCCAGATCAATCGGAGAAATTCCGAAATATTTTTCGCTCCATTTGTCGAGTTTGTCTTCGATTTCGTATTTCCATTCAAGACGTTTCCTTTCCTCTTTTGAAAGGTTTGGAGCAGTTACTTGACTTTTGTCAGAATTGAGAAGGATTTTCAACCATTCGACAATTTTCTGTCGATAAAACTCAATAACCGACTTGAAATCATCTTTCGTTAAGAGTGCAAAGCCATAATCTGAATATTCCTCTTTTAACTTATCTGACGTAAAAACGGACGGTCTTTCAGATTCTAATTTGGAACCGATTTCTGAATACTGTCCAAGTTCATAAAGCTCTTTGCCAACTTTATAAAGAGAAAGCCAACCATCGTCTTCGTCATACGGATAGCCATGTCGTTTTGCAAATTCAGTCAAATCTTTAGCAGTTTGGCAAGCCTGAATTTCTGCGACCTGCTTTTTCGGAACTGCGTATAAATAATGTCTATATCCCATGATTCAATCCTCTCCTCATTTCTTCTATTTGCCCAAAGGTAGTTAGAATACCTCTTTCCATCCATTACGTTGAATAATTGCTCGCATATTCTCAACACCAACTGGATTCATTGAGTGGATTCTTATAGGATAATTTCTATCCGTTTCTTCAAGCCAGTCAAGAAGCTTGATGTAATCACCGCCCTGACTTGCGTATATTCCTGCATCGTGGTCAATGTCGATCATTTCTATATCATCAATAGAATTGTTATCAAAGTCTATTCGACTGCTATATTTTTTGATAATTTCCTTTGCTTCGTTAACAGATCTACAGCAAAAATAACCGGGAGGAGCGGGGCGAACATCATCAATCCAAAGTTTCATTTTTCTTCCTCCAACATTTTTGAACCGCAATTACTACAGTAGTGCGGCAATACAGTGTAATATCCAGACTCCATATCACCATCTATACAGTAATCATCAGTTACGTGACCGCAATTGCTGCACTGCACATTTTCTCCACAATGCACCCATTTTGCGTGCTTTATTTCCTGTACGTCTGCCGTGGAAATCCTTTCAATTGCATCCTTAAAGGCAACCTTTCTTATATCATTCTCTAATCCATCTCTGCTTATATGGCGAATCCAATATACAATCTGATTTGCATCGATATATCGTGGCGTCATTATATACCCTCCGTTATATTATTTGCATAATCTTTCCACGGGTCTATACCACGTTCCTGCAACATTGCTACAAGAATATCGGTATAACAATCCATATAATCCTCGTATTCACGCCGCTCTCTAATATCACTTTCTTCCCAGTCAGCGTCTTCCATTCGTTCAGCCTGCGAACCAAGACAATCGTTAAACACAATGTCGAAATATTTGCCGACGAGTTCTTCATTAGAAAGAGCGGAGTTTTCTTTAACAATTCTGTCAATTTCTGATTTGCGAAGTTTTCTCATTTTCATTCCTCCATACTTTTGTCATCAAACACAATTCGAATTGGCGAACATTTGCTTGTTGTCGAAAGAAAATTTAGAATGTCGTCAATACATCCGCGAGACATAATCCAGCTTGTGCTGTCACACAAATCATACACACCGTCTTTCCGATGAATGATTCGATAGTCCGGCACGACCAGACTAAATTCCGACACCGCCGGCGTTACTTTTTTACACGCAGTCGACAGGCAGTTCCCATACATATTCGCATATTCGCAATACTCGCTGAATTTTCTACAAAAATAACAATTCGTATTTGATGTCATTCTGTCCTCCAATTTACCGCACCTTCGAGACGAGATCTTCGTAAAAAGATTCTACTTCTCCGAACTCCTGTTCCGACAGTCCAAACACCTCAAAATATCCCCAATTACGACAAACTTCAATCCTAACCCCGTTCTCATCATAAATCGTTTCCATCGGATCTCCGATGATGTTACGACAATCGAAAATTCCATACAGGGCGTCTTCAATATTGTGGGCGATAACAGCCTTTACTTTTTCTACTGCTTTGGTCATTTTTCTTTCCTCTTTAAATTTTATCAAAAGTTTCAACGAATTCGATCTTTTCAAGTTCTCCAATATCAAACGGATTTCTGGTAATTCTTTCGCCTTTATCAGTCTTACCGTTTTTAATCATCTGAAAATATTTGTCGCACAGCTCCCCGCCTTTTCCGATATACCAACCGGGACGACGGGTGCAAACGATCAGAGAATTGCCCTTCTTCGAAACAAGAGTGATGTCTTTTTCGGTGTGTGTTTCTTCCTTCCAACGCTTCAGCAGGTCCTTAAAAGCAATAGTGGTTTCCATGATCATTTCTCCTTTTTGATTTATGTTTTATTTTTTGGTTTGTTGGTTAGATGACATCAATCTGGCAAGATCTCATAACGTCCAGTGCCTCTTTGTGCATTTTTGGAGTTGTCCCGGCACAACAAGACGAATCGACAACGATTTGAATTTCTGGCATCGCTGCCTTTAACATCAGTGCGTTAGAAATAACGCAAATGTCCGTACAGAAACCGACTAATTCAATCTTCTCTGTACACCAAGTTCTCGCGATGTCCATCAATTTCATTGAACCGAAGGTGTGTTTCATAATACGTCCATTCACAATAAATTTAGCATAGTTTCCATAGTGATACTCCGACATAATGTCGTGATTAATCAGCCATCCTTGCGTATTATAAATACAATGTCTGATTGGGAGTTTCTTTCCCTCCGGAGAATCGTCATAACTGTCCTCATAATGGGTGTCCATCGTAAATAAAATGACACTTTCATCCGGATCTTTCACAAACCCATTATTAACGATTTGGTATTCTCGCATCTTTTTGATAATGTTCGGAACAGCTTTTTGAGCTTCTGGAGTTCCGAGAGCGCCATCGATAAAATCGTTTTGCGCATCAATAACAACAAGAAGGTTTTTCATAATATTTCTCCTTACTTATCTTCCTTGTTCCTATTCTCCAACTCCTCGATGCGGTCTTCAAGCTTGCTGTACTTCGATATTGCGTAGGCAGAAGCGCAAAGATTTGCTACGGCCGCAATTAAAAGAAACACCAGTACAATAGCGCTCGGCGCTTCCTTTGTGTAAGCAAAAGAGATAGCAATTGTTATGAAAACGATAAATATATGATTCAGCATGTAATACAAATACATTTGTTGTGCTCCTTTCACCATACAAAATTGGAATGTTTTTCATAAACGGCTCAACTATTTCTTTGATAGCACGGATTGCAGCTTCGTCTGATGAAAAATAAATACTTTGACTTTTATAGTCATAGTCAACATCTACGAATAGAACTCCGGTGTCGCATATATATCGAACGCACCAATGAGGATTTACACCATCCCATTCTCGATTATCTTCGAACCCATTGTTATATGCAAACTTTAATAACTTACGATAAAGCAATTGATGAAGTGCTACTTGCTCAGTGAATATTTCATCATTAAATGCGTTACAAGGCCTAATTAAAGATTCTTCAAAAGAATCCTCTGTATAATAATTATAACCGTTAACATTGCCAGAACCATCGATATAATAATATCGTTCTTTATTTTTAATGACAAACGGATCTTTTCTATTTATCTTGTCTTCACTTTCTAGCAATTTCAACCGCTTTTTGAGCGGATTTGTTCTCTTAGGGTCGATTACAATATAATTATTATTCATTTCTTTTAATCCTCACATCATTCAAATTTACCACACAAAATTTGGATGCTCTTTAATAAACGGTTCAACCACATCCTTAATCGCCAACGCCGCACCTTCATATGAAGCAAAATGCGGACAAGGGGCACAAAAACCACAATCGATTTGAACCACATAAGATTTTGTCTTTGGAAAATAAGATACATAAAACTGATTTGGTTCATCTGTCGCTTCATATCCATAATTCCATGCAAATCGCAACAACTTGCGCTGAAGAAGCTGACGAAGATATACTTGTTCCGCAAAATTTTTATCATTAAAATAACTAACAGCTTCATAATTCCTGTCTGCCAGATTTTTACTTAATCCATTACAAGCAAGAACGCCATAGCAATCAGTAAGATAAAAATATTCCTGTCCAGATTTTACTCGTTCAAAAGGGTTGTTTCGTGTTGGTGGAAGTCCCAGCATCCGCAACTGGTCATCAGTAAGCAGCACTTCTTTTCCATCAACAGTTAATTTAATTTCCTTCATCTTTTCTCCTTTTACCATACAAATTCCGGATGTTTTTTCATAAAAGGTTCGACCACTTCTTTAATTGCCTGATAAGCAGCCTGTGCCGTGGAGAAATATACAGTCGAAAAGTGTTGTTCTACATTAGCGAGACCAAGGTTAGCTCCCTTCGTGTCCCAATCATAATAAATAAACCAATGCTGACCATAGCGCCTCCATTCTGCGGTGTCCTCGCAATCGTTATTATATGCGAACTTAAGCAACTTACGATAGAGCAACTGACGAAGTGCGACCTGTTTAGCAAACTGTTCATCATTAAAATAGTTGATGTTGTCGTATAACTCGTTATCGACACTATCACGTACCTCGTAGTAGTTTGATACTTCGCCGCTATTCTTTATATAATAATATTCATTGTCATTGTTAACTCTTTCAAACGGATTCCTTCTCTTTTTTTCGACATTAACTCCAAGCGCCTCCACTTGCTCTTTAGTCAATTTAATGCGCTTACCGTTGATTACTGCGTAATTGTCATTCATTGTTTCTCCGCTCCCCATTTTTTAATTTCTTGCGAAAATTCTAACGCACATTTTTTACATAGATAAAGAGTAAAATCCGGCCAATCTTCCCATTCTTTAACAAACATTTTACTCTCCGGTTCCCAATACCCACATTTTTTACAAGGAACCACAAAACTATTCAACGCTTCTTGACTCATTATTTGTCCCATAATTAGACAACTCCTTTCTATGAATCCTTTTCTGTTTCCACTATTATTATAACAGAAAACCCCTCATTTGTCAAGGGGTTTTCGAAAATTTCTTTAAAATATTTTTAGAGATCCCAATCGTCGTCCAACTTTTCCGCTTCTTCTTCTATTTCGTCGGCAAACTCATCATCCAGCGCTTCGAGCTGTTCAAGTTTTTTGTGCTGAATTTCGTCCATCTCAATTCCTTGCCACGGTAGTCGAACTGCGAACGATCTGTCCTGCGGAGTCCAAAGGCTATAATATGGGCAAAGATTCACCGCTTCTGTTGGTTGGTTCGGGTTATTGTTGCAGAACGTACAGTAGAAGCACAGAGGAGACGGATGTGCAGTCCAGTTCTCATTGAAAATGTCATCCAGTATTTTCCGCATTTTCGTTTCGCAACGCTTCTCCCAACCCTTCGTTCCAGCCTTTCGCATTTCTTCTGCGACCGGAAATTCGTACTCACAATCGACTTTGATGTCTGCTCCGAACCGTTCTTTCAACGCTCCAACATAAACCCACATCTGCCGAGGACTCGTCAGCTTCTTGTCGTCATATGCCTCAGCGCTCGTTTTCAGGTCGTGAATCACGAAGTGTTTTGAGTCATCGCGATATTGAAGAACACGGTCAATTGAACCTGTAAAAAGGACCTTATCGAAGTAATATTCGAACGGCATTTCTGCGGCAAAAAGTTTTAGTTCCGGATGCTCCGCAAGATATTCTTCTTGCCGATAGATTCCTCTTTCCAAAAACGCTTGCGCCTTCTCCTCGAATGTTCTCCCGGTCTTGTCGAGAGCCTCCCAATCGTCTGGGAACATACGTCGGAGAATGTTCACTCCGAAAATATCGCCATCCTTGTCTTTGGGACTTTTCTTTGGGATGTTCACATTTTGGAAATAATCTTTCAGCATCGGGTAGTCGATTGGCTTTCCGGCGAGAAGCATCTCGGTTTGGAGCTGGTTTATTTTGTGGACAATTTGTCCGTATGAAATTGCAAGACTTGTCGCTGAAATGTAGTGTCTTTTCACATATTGAAGATAATATCGGTAGGGACAGTTCTCATATACTTCCGTTCGAGAGTATGAGAACTTCGGTTGCTTTTGTTGTTCTTTTTTCAGCATTATTTTCCGCCCCAACCTTCTCTTTATTCAAACTCAAATACAATTTTTGCACAACGAAAGACCGGATCATTAACTATGAAACACTTTAACGGTCCTCCATCCATTTTTTCATCTTTAAGAATTTTCAGACAATTTTCCATTGCAGAAATGATAAGCTCGTTGATTGTTTGGAAGTCTGTAACTTCTGCTCCACTTAAGTATGGGTTATACGACGGCACATACTCTTTTATCTCCGACACATATTGACTCAATACTTTTTTCATTTTTATTATTGTTCTCCTTCTTTTAGTGTCCTCTCAACCGCTTCATTAACCATTTCTTCTGTGTGCCGAATTGATTCAGATAACATCACTTCAAGCGGGTAGGTGGATTTTGAAAGCCTATCTCCGGTGGCTTCAACTAAAAGAATTTCAAGCTTATGAACGACATCCTCATAGTCCTTGAGAAGGTTGTTATATTTTCTTCCAGATACAAACGGGAGTTTTGTTTTGCTATATTCCATAATTATTGTCCTCCTTTAAATAGCTTCTTCTGCTTCTTCTCTCGTAAAGTATACTTCATCAGGTTCAAGTACAAAGAAATATTTTTTCTTCTCATCATATACTCCATAAGATACAGAATACTGAGAAACATAAAATTCTTTAACAACAGCTTCGTGAACCACCCTTGATGCTAAAGCATCGGGGCTTCCTGCTTCTTCGTCCTCGCAACCTACTAACTCCACAGGCTTAAATTCGGACAGTTCCTGCCCTATCTGATTGTTGTCAATTTCGGAAATATAATAAACTTTTTCTCCAAAACAGCAAGCCAAATGAATATCCATTCCTAACATTTTTAATTGTTCTCCTTTCTTGTCGATTCAATCATAGACTTAGTAAAATACATTGAAGTCAAGACATCTTTGACTTTCAAACACATCTTTCCATTATGAGTTCTCATATATCTTTTTTGAAGACTTTCAAAATGTTTAATAGAATCATCAATATCATTAAAAGAAACACTTGTTAGTTTTTGATTATTTTTCATTAATTAATGCCCCTTCATTTTATCAATAAAATTATAGTTTTGTTTACTCTTCAATCTTAATGCGCTTGTTGTCCCACTTTTTGTAAGCATCCAAATACATTTCGTTTTTGTCTCCGTTATATGTTGCTTCGTAATACATGCCATCCAAAACAGTTGTGCTCAAAAGAGCCTTATTGTTTTGAAGCGTTTTACACAACCATACGACATAAACATCTTCTGGCGTCAGCCGACCATTGTCTGTAATTTCTTTGTGACTGTTAAAATAATCCACAACAGCCTTCTTCGCAAGTTCTACAAATTTCTGATTATCCATTTTTTAATCCTCTTATTCTTCATAATATTTACAAATAACTTGATAATCTTCCAGTTTATCTCCGCTCAAAAAAGATTCTATGTCCATATAAAAACGGTCGCAAAAAGCACCAGTAATTTCTTTTTTATGAGAGTCTATAAAATCACAAACCTCGTCTGGGATAAATGAATGATTATCTATAAGAAACTGTTTTCGCGAACCATCTTTCATCCAATAATCGTATACATACATATTTTATCCCTCTATATTCTCCATCTTCATATATTTTTTATGAATCTCTTTGTGGCAATCTACACACAATGTTACAAGATTTTCTGGTTCATCACCACCGCCATTGCAAACGGGCACGATATGATGTACATTTAATTTCCCATCATCAATCGGAATTGCCACGCCGTATTCGTTTTGAAATGCGTGAAATTCGCCGCATTTTTGACAAGTAAAATTGTCTCGATAAAGAATGCGCAGGGAATACGGATCTCTTCCTCTGTTCCATACCGTCATATCATTAAATGCCTTGCTATGTTCATCACAACAAAAACTTGTTCTACGTCCGCTTAATGGTTTTCCGCACCATTTGCAATGTTTTGGTTCAACATAGTCCGGGCATCGGAACCAAACTTTTTCTCCAAACATTTTTTGTGCTTCACACATTGCCGGAAACGGTCTGCGAGCACCATTTCTTTCCCAAGATTTGAGCATTTAATCTTTCTCCAATCCTTTTACGCTTTCCATCTTCGCTCCACAGTGGCAATAAGGTTGCTCTTCAACAACATGTTTTGGAAAATTTGTAAGCATCCACCTTCCGCAGACAGAACATTGGAATGCGTGATCCATAATTACAAGATGACGACCTTCGTAAATCCATTTTCCATGTCGAACTTCTTCTACATCAGCGGTCGGTTGATCACACACAATCTGTTTAGCTCGTCCAAGCCCTTTATAATATTCGTCACCCTCTATCTGCGTTTCATTCAATTCTTCCAAAAGGATATTCCTATCAATATAATTAGACATTTTAATCCTCCAAACACTTATTCAAATTGATTATTAATGTCAATTCTAATAATCGTTCCACATTTGTATACGATACCTTCATCAACAATGCATTTGTTGCAAACACCAGATTTAATCATGTCTACTGCCAGTTGAATCTTGTTCCAGTTAATGTTCATTTTCATTCTCCTCCAAATCCATCTTTGCGCCGCACCGCGAGCAATAGAACGGTTTTGCTGATCGATAACAAATATTACAAGTATCACCGTTAATCTCTTGGTACCACTTAAGAATCCTTTCGTTTGTAGCGTGCCCACATTCAGAACAACCCCAGCCATCTGTTCTACCATCATAAATCCATTTCCCGTGCCGAACTTCTTCTACATCTTCGGTTGGAGCATTGTCAATACAATCTTCAATCATATCAGCGACTTCGTAATTCATCAGCGTTTCACCCTTATAATTGCCTTTTCTTGTATTCAAATTAACGCAATCATAATAGTTAAACATTTTATCTTTGAGTGCATCGGCATCAATGTATTTTGCCATCATTCATCCTCCAGCATCAATGCTCCGCATGAGGGACAAAATCTCCAACCTTCTTGTGTTGTGATATTTCTAATAAGACTACAACAAGAGCACTTTACTTCTTTATTGTTTATACGGACCCATTTGCCTTCCACATCTTCATGCACATCTGTTACCACAGGTGCTTTTTCGATAAGTTTAATTGCGTCACCAAATTCACGGGCATAGTAGTCGTAATTACCAAAGACGTTCGCGAATTCTTTATAGCGTTCTTGCATTTTATATAACAAAGCATCTTTATCAATGTATTTCGGCATCACTTATCCTCCTGTTCCATGCTTCAACTGCTTCTTCTCTTGTATTATAAGTATATGTGCCTATTGCCGTATTGTCCTCTGCATATCTTGCAATTGGACACCCTTCATTTTCCTCGTGCGAATGTCTGATTTGATACCACAATCCATTCCACGGGTCGTTTGCATAATTATCATCGTGGATGTTTCCTTCGTCATCACAACATACAACCGTTGCTTTTCCACCGCAGAATGGGCAGGATTTTAATATTTTGTTTTCCATCATTTAACCTTTCTTTCAACCGTTACAATAGTATCGTTATGCCACCCACCGTGTGCCACCAATAATATTTCAACTATTTCGAATCCATATTTCTTTCCAATGCCACCGCTATTCCACCCGCAAGTAATCACGGTTCCGTTTTGTCTAATAATTCTCGCGATTTGCTCTTTTTGTTTCGACCAATACGACGCCTGTGTTGTTTCCATATTCACACTCATTCCAAACTTTTTGTAACACTCCATTACTTGTCTTGGACTAAACGGCGGATCGTATAAAACAACGTTAGCACATTGGTCTGGAAGCATTTTTAGAAAGTCTGTCGCATCCATATGATAGTCTGTTTTATATTGCGGATCGAGATCATTTGTGATCGTCCCCCATTCGCAGTTATTTGCGAATGGGTCGACCACCTCATCGAACGGTGTAATATAACGTTCGAGGAGGTCTTTAATCGGAGCAATTCCAAATGTATTTTTATTTGGCATCGCCCACGAACGAGCAATCTTCATATTACCTTCTCCTTTATTTCACAATCGAATAATATTTTAACCAATCTTCTTTAATGCTTTCATCTTTCACCCATTGTCCATCCACAAGTTTTGTCTTCGGACGCTGTTCGATGGTTAGGCGAATTGTATCACCTTTGGTGAGAGGATTCGATTGGAAGTCACGCTTCGAAACCTTAACAATGCGTTGTTCCCCGCTCCAGATAGCATAAATACTCAACTTCGGAGAATATTTGGTGTCGATATCCAGAACGAGCCAGCTTCCCTGTTGCGACGGATCTGTAGAAGAGCAGTAACCAAGGAGCTCCTTTTCCCATCCCAGCCGCATCATCATCGTAATCGGGCGTTCTCCTGTCAGTTCTGCAAGATCCAGGAGCATTCCATCGCTATCTGTGATTTTATACTGTGTCTTTGGCTTGACGGTATATTTTGCGATAACTTCTTGAACGGACATTGGAAGAGACAAAATATCGGACTCTTTGAGTGTCTTACGGGTTCCAAATTTGTTATAGAGCTCGACAATGTTCAGAAGTTTTCCGATAGGTGCGAATTGTGAGAAATAATTGAGTTTAATCAATGTATCCAACTTCGCAACATTCATCGATTTCATGTGGTCGAATTCTCTTAACAGATCTATAAAGCTATCGAACCGTTTTGTTTGAGAAAGTTCATAAAGGTCGTTTGCCAAATCCTGACTCAATCCCTTGATTGACAAAAGAGACGGTTGAATGATTCCTCTTTCCGGAATTGCATTAAACTTTCGGTTATCTTCTCCAAATCGATACGGACCTTCTTGAATTCCAAAAGCCTTTTTCATTTCCGCTTTTAGGGCGCCAACTTTGTCCTTTTCTCCTCTATCTGAATGAAACTGTAAAAGCACCTCATAAAATTCGTATGGATAATTCGCTTTCAACATTGCACAAGAAAGACTGTCAATTGCCATACAATATGCGTGAGCAGAATTGAAACCGTACCCACAAGAGTCGTTGATGATTTGCCAAACCCTTTCGCTCATTTCCTGTGCTTGGGTTTCTTCAATTCCTTCTTCTGTAACGATTCTCTTTTTGAATCCTTCGATAAATCTATCCTTCAGCGGACGAACTTTTTCGGGGTGTTTTTTAGCAATTGCTTTTATGATTCCGTAACATTCATCCATCGGAAATCCGGCATATGAAAGAACAGACATCGACTGTTCCTGATACAAAATCCAAGACTGAGGAAGTTCTTCTGTCTGCAGGAGTTTGTCAAAAGCAGGAATTCCATAACTAAAGGATTCTCTCGATTCAAACTTGGAATACATCGATTTGAAAGCAGGACGAATTGCGGCAATCCACGCTGAAAGTTCTGAAATGTTTTTTGCTTGAAAGCGCATCATTTTCTTTGCGGAACTTACTTGTTCACACTGATTAACCCCAAGAGTATATCCGTTTTTATAAATGTCCCAAGTTTTTGGATCGTTTTTAACGAAATCTTTCAGTTCTTCAACCGTTTTGTGCGGAATTCCAATTCTACGATAAATCTTATCAACCAAAAGAACAATACTTACACAAAGAATATCGTTTTTTAGGAATTTATAATTTTCTGCAATCGCTCCGTCTACAACGGCTGTTAAAA
>ERZ1034925.314-NODE-314-length-23952-cov-17.615224_pt1 | contig 23952 bp, 37 predicted proteins | sample MGYA00520687_ERZ1034925 | MGnify/ENA primary metagenome ERZ1034925 (study PRJEB33766, sample SAMN09781758) | gut metagenome | biome: gut microbiome | host: Homo sapiens | place: Madagascar | study: EMG produced TPA metagenomics assembly of the PRJNA485056 data... | reverse complement strand
ATACAAGCGCAATCATCCCTCTTGCTCCGTCAAGCCTTGCAGAAGGCTGCGAAGTGTGTAGATCCCAAGAATGCAATCGCTATTTTGGGAAACGTTCTTCTGACTCAGAAGGATGGAAAATTTTTCTTTGTGTCGGCTACAACAGATTCTCAGCTCAAGGTTCCTGCACCCTTCTCTGTTGTCGAAGGTAACTTCACTGATGATGTTGTACTGCACCTCGATGACATCCTGCGTCTTCTCGCTACTCTTCCTGGCGATTGCGTAATCACTTTCGGGTTGTCGGAGCAAACAGGCTCACATAGCATGAACATCGAGTACTGCACTCACAATGGCGAGACTGTCAAACAAGGTAAGGTGACGATGGCTTTTGAGTGCGCGACTGAGTTCCCTCTTGTAGCACCATTCCAAGATGGAATATCTCATATCGCTCTGCCGATGCCAGTATTCAAGGAAGTGCTCTCTCATGCTGGTAAGTTTGTGGCCAATGATGAGCTGCGTCCTGTAATGAACTGCCTCTGCATCGACGAGGCAGAAGACTTGTCGCAAGTTACATTTGTAGCTTCGACCGGACACATCCTGTTGAAGGTTATTCATACCAACGACCCGAAGACAGGTGGCAGCGATTACTACCGTGAAGGAAAAGCGAGCAAGATTCTGGTACATAGCAGTTACCTTAAAATCTTCTCGGTCTTTGATGATTGTGAAACAATAGATATTGAGGATAATGCAAACGTTATCCGTTTTACTGCGGATGACATTGAATTGATCTGCAAGAAGGTAGAAGGTGGCTACCCTAACTACAACTCAGTGATACCTCGTAACAATCCTTATAGCATTGTGATGAGTAAGAGTGAGCTGATCAGCGTGGTAAAGCGTGTAGCGCTTTTCTCATCTGAAAGCAGTAACATGATTTCTCTTCAGAAGAAGGGAATGTTCCTCAACGTCCATGCTGAAGATATTGATTTTGGTACCTTTGCAGATGATCAGGTACTAATTCAGGACAGTTACTGTCCTGAAGACTTCCGCATCGGCTTTAAGGCAAGTAGTTTGCTGGACTGCGTAGCCGTTATTCCTTGCGACACCATTCGCTTAGAGCTGAATGATCCGAGTCGAGCAGGAGTATTTGTACCCAATGAGTCTTCGCCAAAGCAATTATCATTGCTTATGCCGATGCTCTTGAATGTCTAATTTGTTTTTTTTATTATATTAAGTTGTTGTTGTTGAACTGACGTGTATATGGATGATACTTTGTTGTTTATCCCGCCTTGTTGTGTAGATAAGAAACTACCCAAGGCTGTAAGTGAGGCACCCAGAAGGATGCTTACCTTTTACACACATGGCGACGTAACGATGGAGAAATTCTTTCGCGCAATCGCCTATCTGATGGATGATGCACCAAGTCACAAGGAGAGCTTCCTTGTGATGGTGCTCTCCATGCCGGTTCTCTTGAATGAAACGGCAGTCTTTCTGCAGTTGTGTTTCGAGCGAGGGTGGATTACCCATCTTGTGCTCACCACGCAGAGAGATATGAGCAATCTGCTGACTACGTATCTGGATATGTATAAGGATAAAATCCTCTATGCTAACAATAGAAATGTGAGCAGTCTTACATCGCACATGGTACTCTATAAGAACGATAAAGCCCTCACGCTTTCTGGTCCTATGCTGGAGAAGATGAGCGCTAAAACTTCTGCTTACAACCTGTCATTCTTCCCGAATACTTCCAACTGGGTGAACGAGTTGACTTGGGGAAACCCGGTAGAGAATGTTTGCTTTCCTGATGTTCTGTATCAGAGGCAGCATGTCAATAAGGAGAAACGAAAGGTGACAGACCTGTTATTCTCTCGTTTCCTGAAGGCAGAGTTTCCACCTTACCAAGATGAGACGAATGAGCCGATGAGCCATTCAGATCATTATAATTTTGGGCAGGTGTAACTTCTGATATACTAATAGATAATTTTATGGGAAGATATACTCAAAGCTTTACTGTCTTACGGCAGTTTTGTGAGAAATGGCAATGGATAGACCCTCGTAGCAACCAACTTGTTACTGGGTATATCCATCCTCAAACTGCAAGAAAGGTAGAAAGAAAACCCTTCTATATCAAATTCCTCACCAAGACAGGGCATGTCGATGAAGGTGAATGTGTCTGCCTCAAGGTAGATGTGTTGCGCCATCAACGGATGGTCCAGTTCGTCAAGAGCAAGGAAATCCGTATCGTGAACGACATCTTGGTATTAGAAGTGGACGGAATTAGATTCATTACACACTAAGTTATTAAGTTATTTTGTTTAAAATATTGATTTCATATTGTTTGTTAAAAAGTTATTAGGTTGATTATATCGTTGCGAAACGAAGACGGTTTTTAAACTCTAAAAAAGTTCTCTTTAATTTGAAAGATGAATATTAAACATTGTTTTTGTGTGATGAGCTTTTAGCGAAAAGCAAAATTGAACCTTATAATATATTTGGTAATTCATGTTATCTCCCTGGTCCGTGAGGATTGGGGAGATTTTTGTGTCCTGATATAGGTGTAAGACTTATTTTCTGTAGAGACATTCAGTACAAAATAGATTATAGTTATAATAGTTCTTAAATTTTATACCTAAATGCGAAAATAAAATATGTAAGGTATATTATTTCCCTTGTTTTTTATTATCTTTGCACCCGAAAGTATATGTTACGTATATGAAATGACAAATGAGAAATGACGTTAGGGATGACGTTAAGGCTGATTTCTTGATGTGAAAAGCGTTTCTTATTATGAGAAGATAAATGATAAGATAAGTGAGAAGATAAATGGGGAAGGAGAAAACCAAAGCTAAACCTTGTTGGATATGTCTATATGGTAGGTTATGTATTAGTGGGCAGTACTGCTTGAAACGTAAGCGATATGTAGAATATCAAGACACTTCGGGGTGTACAGACAAAGAAATGAATATATAATGAGAAATGAAAAATGAGAAATGGTAAGTGAGAAATGACAAATAATTATCAGTAATATTGCATTTGATAATTTCTAATTTCTCATTAAAATAAAGGCTTATGACAGAAATAAAATCAATATTGTTGACGAAAGAAGCCTGGATGAGTAGCTGTTTTAGCGTGGCGAAATTTTCGGGTGGTATTACCGTCACAGGTGAAGGAGGAAAGAGAAGAGAGTTCTTTGTCGTCAATAAGGAAGGCAAAACCCTCATGCAGGTCGGTATTCCAGCCGGTGAACCTGCTGACTTGGTAGATAAGGAGTTTATTCCTCTCTACAAAAAGTTGGGCAGAGAGAAGTTCATCGAGACAGTGAAGGACAATCCTTTATTGTCTCGTGAGGAACTGAAGAATGTTCTTAGCGAAGCTGCTGATAACGCAAAGGCAGCAAAAAAGGCTGAGAAGGAAAGAAAGAAAGCCGAGATAGAGGCAAAATCTCCATCACTCGATTTCCAAGATTGAAAATAACGCAGGTAAACAGTTTCGTAGTTTCGGCTTTCGTTAGTTTATTATACCGAGACTATCGTTTCACTCGTTACCTGCGACAAAATTATAAGTTTAATCATTAAAGGATTTATGTTAAAATGAGAACATTACAAGAGTTTCAGTCGGACGTTCTCACTCCCTTACGTAAGGAGAGAGACGAGAAGATGATGGCTACTTATGACCACATAAGTAGTCTGAAATCGCAGTATCAGCGTGAAGGCAATGAAAGACAGGAAGAAAAAATCGCCTTTATGAAAGAACAGAAGGAGGCATTAAAGGCTTTCCAGAAACAACAGGCTTTCGACCTTGGCATATTTAATGCGAAGTTGGCCACTCGCAAAACCAATTCTTTCAATCTCTTCTCTAACGGCATGGCTCGCATTAAGCAAGAGCGCCGCACTATCAACGAAACCTATCAGGACAAAATAGGTATCGCCTTTGCCAGATACAACAAGGAGCGCATGGCTGCTGGTGAAGCGCCTGTCTTCTATGATAAAATGGATAGCGAAAAAATGGCAAGTGAGAAAGACAATGGCTAATATCAAATGGAACCTGATGCAGCCTACTCCGTCGGTTGATGATCAGGAGAAGATGAGGATGTGCAAGTTCTGCGTGCATGGCCATATCAGTGACCTCGGCTACAACCATTGTTGGCAGTCTGATATTGTCACTTATGACGGATGTTCCCCTATGGGTATCTGTAGCGCCTATCGGGATAAGCGGGAATGGAAGCCTTACTATATGGCTCGCCTCACCACTGAATATCGAGGGAATATCTGTTGGGTCAAGGCGGTTCGCAATTCTCCAGTAAAAAGTAAGAGCCGCATTTTTAAGTATGAGATCATCGACCCTGTTGCATTAACCAAGGTTACCCTCACGCCTAAAGAGTTCGTTAAGGCATATACTCCTGCCACACCAGACTCTAAGCCTCCATATCAGATGGAGGAGTATGAGAAATGGGATGTCTATTGTTTTGGCACCTGCAATCCGCAGCTCACTGAGGAACAGAATGCGAGAAATAATCATGAAGCCCATTGGCAAGAAATCCTTGCTCAGGAGGCTATAGATAAACAGACAAGAAAATGAAAAATAAAATAATAAGAAAATGAAAGTAGTAAAATTTTTGAAGCGAGTGGGTATCGCAGCGATACCAATTCTTGCAGTGGTTATACTTATGCTATGTTTTAACATCGCAAGTATGTTATCTTTTAATACACATTATCCTGATAAGTTATCTCAGAAACTGTTTGCAACTAATACGCTATCTATGTATTGGTTTTTTGCGAGCATAGTTGCTTCCCTTTGGGCATTCTTCAAACTGATGGATTGGGCAAAAGCGAAAATTCGTCAAATGGATACAGAGGAACTCGAAGCTGATGAGCAGAAAGGCTGCATATCGTTCATGATACCCACAATCGCCACTAAAACCAAAGTTTCATACCAGCTACAAGATTGGTATCATGTTCGTAGATGCTTAATATCTGAAGTATGGCGGGGTAATGTTTATGGTACCTTGCATCTTGATATTCCCCAACAGCACGAAAAGGAAAGTGATCCGTTCTGGAAGGATTGCGATGCCTTCATTTGGGCGCTCTTCGTAGATGAGTGTGCAAGGAAGGATGGTATCGCTCGAAAAATGATGCGTGAAGCCGAGGACACGTGTGGTATGTATAGCTGTTTTACTGTTGGATTGCGTTGGGATGACCGAGAAAGCGAACCTTGGGTATTAGACTGGTACAAGCGCAGAGGATATAAGGAAATAAGGACGGAAGAGGATGGTCATGCTCATTTCCTTGTTAAGGACTTGACTAAGGATGTTGACAAGAAACCTTCATCTGATAGCGATAAAAATGACGATGCGGTCGAAGAATAATCATATTCACACCATTGTCTTAGGTTCTCTTGATACCTCACCTTCCGACAAGAGCTTTGAGTCTCGTCGTAGGGTATTTAGTCCCGCAGGTATTGCTCCTACGTGCCTTACCTGTGGGGGTGGTGGTATAGAGCCTAAGATATTGGTGGAGTTTTAGATAAAAATAAACCGCAAAAAGGTAGGGTAATTATGGCAAATATAATAAAGATAAGCAGTTCCGAGCCTGTTGAGTATGGACCGCACGATTTTCAGTTGGGTGATTACGTTTATGCTCCGGTATCTCTTGACGACCCATCACAGGGGGACCAGTTAGCATGTATTGATAGCCAGGACGATGAGTTTGTGCATTGCTATTTTCCACAGACGGGTCTTACGGTTGGTAGAAACTATGAAGACCTGTGCCTCGTTCCGATAACTGAGGAATGGTTGAAAGAAAACCCGCAGGTGTTCACTCTTAGTAGTGATTTGAAGCAAAGGAAAGAAGATCTTTCTTTTGCTTATCAGTATATTTTTTCTGCCAAGCGTTTTAACCGCAAATATCATATTGCGGTTTACGAACTGCATTACGAGGATAAGGAAGTATATCAGCGTTTATGCAGGGAAGGATTAGACTGGTTCACTTGTCTTAATGGGTCTCAAGGCAGGGTTACGGTTGCAAAATTTGTAGCTAAAACTCACCATTTGAGTAAAGAAAACGGTCTTGTAATCTTTGGGGTAGAAGTCATGCCGATAATAAGCATTCACGACCTGCAGCATTTCCTTCGTCTTTGTGGATGTGAGGAACTAAAGATTCCTCAGTCTTTACTCGAAGATTAAAATATATGGATATGGAAAATCTAAAGTCTAATGAAGATGAAGATTTAGAAAAGATCTGTATTGCCTTTGGTGTGAGTAAGACGAATTTGAAGTTTAAACTCAAGCAACTGGAGTATTTACAGAATAAACGTAATAGGAGAAGAAAGAAATGACGTTAGAATTATCGTTGGAGGAAAAGATAATCGTAACCATTTTTTGGGTATTTACGATATTCTTTCTGTTGTTGGCTTCTGGAATATTTGAAGGTGGGCACGAGCCTATAAAGCCATCAAACCCCCAGCCACCACCGCCTCCATCTCGTCCCCATCCTCTGCTATTCCGTCGTAGATTAAGATTAAGAACTAATAAACGAAGAAAACATGTTATACGAAGCAAAAGAAGGAACAAAGGCTTATGAATACATTAAGGGTATTCTCGATGCTGAAAAAAAAGAACGTCAAGCCTATATAGAAAGGGTGGAGAAGGCTGTTGACTTCGAGTTTGATAAGTATCGAGGTTATGAGCCTAACGGCAGCTTGCTGCGAGAGTATGAAATAGTTGCTATCTGGGTGCCATCCGAGCGATACGAAACGCTGGATAAGAAGATATGGAGGACTTTTGATAGCATGAAATTGGAGGATGGCTATTATATAGCCGTAGCACCCAATAAGCGATATAAGCAGGGAAAGGCTATCGCTGCCGTGCTTGCCTCTTACAAAGCTGTTACCGACCATTTCAAGATACTGAAGGAACTGGGTATAGAACCTCCTCAAGCTCCTTTCTGTATCACTCAGCTTCTTCGCTGCCACGACCGTTACTTTGTCTTCTTCGATGATAGTATTCGAGCCGAGAAATCCAATCCTGATTTCAAGGAAATCACGATAGGAGAGTATGAGGATATTATTAATAGTTATAACGAACAAAAACATTAAAGAATATGTCATGTGATTGTATTAGCAAAGTAGAGAAGATTATCAAGGAAAAGACCAATGAGAGCGGTTGCCTTGATACAAGTATCGGTGTTCCGTCGGGTGTTTTGAAGGTAAACATTTACGGAATGTTCCACAAGCAGAAGAAAGATGGTACCTTTCGTGAGAAGTGGGAAAAGCTTAACATCCTTCCTGAATATTGCCCTTTCTGCGGTAAAAAGTATGTTGATGATCAGAAAGAAGAGACTCAACAGAAAGAAAAAGAGAAGTAGCGTATGAAAACAGAAGAATATGTAAACACCATCAAGAATATGCAGGCATTCAGTAATTTTGTAGAGCACATTTATCCTGACCAATACAAGTTTGTTTGCCATCAGCATGATATACCGGAGCGTGAGGCGATGAATATGTATAGCTACCTTCGCAAGATAGCTTCCGGACAGTATTGGTGTATCAACGATAAATCAGAAGGTTACTTCTACACCATGGTAAGCATGGCGCAGGAAGCTCATAAACTGCAGGTATTGAACAGTCTCATTAAAAACATCCCTGCCAACGACAGAGACAGAAAGTCGAATATTCTCGCAATCTTTATTAATAAGGAAGGTGAGTATTCCCAGCAGGAGTTTGACCTGCAATGGCAGGCTGCGTTTATCGAGATAGCCGAAATGATAAAAAACGGCTACAAATTGGCGACTATTGCTCATCAGGTAGATAACGTCGATGCCAGGGACTATGTAGGTGAGAATGATGGTAAGAAATCGTATATCCCTATCTTCGATGGCGATGTGTTGCTTTGCTATATAGGCAAGCCGGAGTTTTGGTCATCAGATTGCGAGAATAGTGGTTTATACTTATGTAAGAATGGCGTTTATTACCGTCTCATCTATACTCCTGGCAAAGGTTATGTAAGGCATGGAAAACCTGATACTGACGAAGATTTCGAGTTAGATATTGAGGATAATGCCTTTAGTAGCTACGTGATGACTATCAGTCAGAAGTGGTATAAGCTTGGTAATATCCACGCCGGCATCGGATTCTTGATAGAAAAACCAAAAGATAAAGAAGAATAAGCGTATGAAGATAAATATAGATCGGGTAAAGGAGAAGATTGCAGGCTTTATTTTTGACCTTATCATAGAATCTGGTAGTAAGTCTAAGTTCTTCCGTAAGTACACCAACCATCGCTTCCGCAAGCAGTATGAACGGGTGGTAGGTAGTTCCACTTATTATAGGATGTGCAGACGTAATTACGATTTGGAAAAAGCGAATGGCAGGCTGCATGAGGAGATTGACGACTTACATTGCAGACTTCGTTTTATTTATGAAAAGGTGAAAGTCGTAGCTACGGAGTACCCCAAGAATATTTCTTGCCCTCACGGAGAAATGGATGAAGAGAGCCACTGCCCTGTCAGAACAGATTCTACCGATTGCTGGTGCTGCCCAGGGTTCGTGTGCAGAGTACCAGAAAAAGGTACCATTATCTGTTGGAATAAGAACTTTGAACAGAGTGAGGATTTAAAAAAAGAGAAGTAGCGTATGGAAACAGAAACGAAAGAGACTCCTTGTATAAAGGGAGCATTGATTTACCAGCCGCAGGGCGCAGCTGGTGAATACGCAAAGTGGGCAATCAATCTCTATCATGGTTGCTCCAATGGTTGCACTTATTGCTATAATCGCAGAGGGGTACTGAGCCATGCCTTTGGCGACAAGCCAGAATTAGCAGCACCTATCGTGAAAGCAAGAGATAAGTATCTTAATAGATATATGGAAAAAAATAATCTGACCGCACACGATGCTATTCCGCAAAAAGTTATTCGAGATACGACTGCTGTTGTTGCCCTAAATATTGTAGCTAAAGATATAAAAAAAATTGGGGAAGATGTAATTCGTGAAGACGGAGGAATTTTCTTTTCGTTTATTTGTGATCCGTTTGATCCTGATACAGATATAGATATGCTGCGAATGATGGTTTTTGTATTCTTAGATCATCAAATTCCAGTTACAATACTTACCAAAAATATAGATTGGTTAGGAAACGGAAAATGGAAAGTTTTTTTGGAACCTGATACCAATTGTCCGGATGAAGATTTCCTTCGTTACCTCACCATCGGCTTTACTATCACCGGAAATGATAAGTTTGAGCCTGGCGCTCCTTCTACTAAGGAACGTATCGAAGCTCTGCGTAAGTTGCATGATGAATACAAGATTAAGACCTTCGTATCTTTGGAGCCGATAACGGATCTCGATATAGCATTGGAAGTAATCAAGGAAACATCCAAGATTACGAATGAAATACGCCTCGGTGTTCAGTCGCCTATCAAAAAAGATAGATATGACCCTAACGAGTTTACCGGTTTCGTTGTCTTGGTTAAAATCATGGCACGTATTTTTGATTGCCGTTTTATGGTTAAGGAAAGCATGTATAAGCAGGCTGAAACTTTTGAAGGTGATGATAGAGATGTGTGCATCGCGAAACTTGATGAAATAAGAAAGATTTATGAATCAAAGCAAACAGAAAATGATGAAAAGTAAATTAAAATATTACGCTCGGTTTATCGGTATCACCCTGTTAGCGGCATTGATACCCGTCCTTGCCGTTATCCTTATTTTTGGTCTCGGCGAGTTAAAGAATGCCTGCACCCACCCTTATCTTATATCGCAGGAGATATACGATTGTTGTCTGTGGACAACCATTGTGGTACTGACTGGTTTTTCCGTAGGTTTCTGGCTCCTTTCTTGGGCTGATAAATGTAGAAAAGCAAAGCTAAGCTCTCTAAAAATCAAAAGAGAGCACGAGGAATTAGGATTGCGTATCGAAATGAAAGTTGAGCCTATCGAGGAGATGGCAGGACAGAAGAATATGCCTGCATCTGCTGATTCCCAGTGGGAAGATGTTTCCGGATTGACGGTTAAGGAGATTTGGGAACTCTATAAAGGGCGTGAGATAGACCTTTTAGCTGGTAAAATTTTTATAGCCGGTTACGACGAAGAGTCTAACCTTGTTGTTGTCGGCACTAAGTTACCTCAAAGCATAAGTTATGACGAGATGGTAGAAAGTATGGCAAGTAAAGATCCCGATAAGTGGCATATAGAAAAAGGCTATGCAAATTACGGGGCGCTTTCTACTAAATATATTCATATTTATAAAAATAGACATCAATAGATATAGTAGATTATGACAACAGCAGAAGAGGCAAGAAGACGAACCCTTAACGCCATTAAGGAGACGTATAAAGACCAGCTTGAAATGATAGAATCGCTCATCTGTTGCGCTTGCGATAAGTCAGAACATGAAGTTGCTGTAACTCTCGAAAGTTACGAAGAACGAGATAAAGTAAAGCTTTATCTTGATACTCTCGGATATAACACTTGGTGTAACAATTATGTTTTAGCTGTCTCGTGGCGAAGCGTAAAAAGTAATGAAGAATAGTTATAAAAAGGATAGATGGGAATAAAGCGTAAACAAACGCCTCTCCTTACTAAGGAGCAGGTAACAGAGCAGCTTCTTCAGCAGCATTTGCGTGGCTGGAAATCGAACCCTAAGTATATCGTAGAGAATCTGTATGTGTTCGATTGGGAGAGTGATATGCTTATCAAGACTCGAAGCGGATATTGGTATGAAGTGGAATGCAAGATTTCACTCGCTGACTTCAAGAATGATTTCAAGCGGAAGTGGCGAAAGCATGACCTACTGAAGACGGGAGAATATCATCCTCTTACCTTTGTATGTAGAGAAACAGATGAGAAAGCCTTATCGAAGTATGAGCCTTACCCTGGATATTATATCGAGCATACTCCTAAAGGTTGGAATATCTACATTAAGAGCCAGTCGGTACCCTCCAGCAAGCATCGTTTTCCAAACTACTTCTATTATTGCGTACCATGGTACCTTAGTGGAAAAGTACTTCCCCTCCTTCCGAGTTATGCCGGATTGATAGTGCTCACGGAGAATGGTAAGCTGAATGAGGTTAGGCGAGCTTCGCTCCTGCATACAGATAAGTACACCGACGAGGATTTGAAGTTGTGCAATAAGTTCTATTACGCCTATCGCAACTGGAAGGAGCGTGTGGAGAATCATCAGCCTACCGAGGGAATCAAGCGCCTGAAAGATGAGATTGCTTTCCTCAAGGCAGAATACAAGGCAGTAGCAGGGTGCGACATTCAAGATGTACTCTAAGTATGTCGAAAGTTAATATATTAATTAAATGTAGAAGATAATGGAAAATAATTTTTTACTTTATTTCTTCGCCTTTGCGTTTCTTATAGCATGGAGCGGGGTTGTCATTTGCTCGGCATGTAGTTTTATCAGAAGAATGAAAAAGGATATAGAAAATCATTCGCCTCAGATAAATGAAAGAGCCGTAGAGTATGATGATAAGCCTGCATATCTCGCTATTTATCAGCTTGAGAAGAATAAAATCTTCTTCATTCCGAAGGACCGCATTTCTCGAATCTATGTTGAAGCAGAGAAGGGGCTTATGGTCGCAACTGCTGACGATGAGGATTACGTAACGTATGACGGAAGCATATTCTTCAATGTATCAGAAGCGCAAGTAGCTGAATATTTCAATGAGTATCGTCATACGGCAGCAGGATTGAAATCCTGGCTTGCCTTTGAAGTTGGCATTGGCTATCTTGCCTGCCTGCCTGAGAACAATGAGTTTCGGCAGATGTGTGAGAGGGAAGCCATCACTGGTTTCAAGAAGTTTAAAAAGTAAATTGATAGCAATATGGATGATTACACAAAACGTAAGAATACAGAATCAGAGGAGAACTATACGCTTTACGCTGGACTTGGTTCAGAAATTTTCATTGTTCCCAGAGAGCACCTTCTTAACGAAAGTGATGGTTCTATAAAAGATGGTTGGGAGAAAAATGCAGTTTGTCTTGACGTTTCAGATAAAAAGAATGCCGTAACGAGCTATTCAATATTCGAGAATGACGGAACCGCTGCACTCAAGATGAGATCTCATTTTTCATTTGATGCAGAATTAATAGATCCTCTTCGTGATGCTTGTGTGTTGACAAAATGTGTATTGCCATATCGCAGCACTATTCCGTTTGCCGTGCGATATACGTACCCTTCATACAGGGCCCCCGATTCCATGAAGCTGAAAAAGCCTTGGTGTCATTATCATCTGCCGGAGATACAAGCTCATTTTATAACTTATAGTAGCGGGGAAGTCCTGGTGTGGTTTATAATGGAAAGCGGAGATATTGGAGCAATGTCATACCAGGAATACCGAAACTGTCTTAGTTACGAAAAATGGAAAGAGGATAGTATTCCTGTTAATTCCAGTAGGTACCGCATTCCTTACCCTAACATAGCAGCACAAATATGGAAAATAGGTAAAGCCTTTGAAGCTGATACTCCTTGTTCCGTAGGAATGCAGATGCAAATTTTCCTCGATAATTATTATCATAAATCACATGAAATTATAGGCAGTATAGGTAAATTATGGAAAAGAAAATATTGACCCTTCATCTTGCAGATGAGTGGTGTCAGAAGATAGTTAGCGGAGAGAAGACAGAGGAGGATCGAGTATGATTAGAATTTTCAAAGAAGAAGTCCTGAGATTGTTTCCGATTTTAGAGGCGATTAAGGAAGGTAAGACCATTCAGTTTCATGTTTTGGATGGATGGAGAGATATTGATGGCGACGATGAGGGTTTTTACCTTGAAACGCTTATTGGAGAATCTGATAAATATCGCATTAAGCCAGAGCCAAAGTATCGCTCATTCAAGAATGCAGAAGAATGTTTGGATGAGATGTTAAAACACCAGCCGTTTGGCTGGATAAAAACCAAAGAAGGTGGTTATTTTAATATCTTATCTGTTGATGACTATTATGCAGGCTTGGCAGATAAGGATGGTAGCGCCATTCTGCTGTCTTTAAAAAATAGCTATCAAGACAACACCTTTTATGATGGAACACCATTTGGCGTGAAAGGGGAGGAATAGTTATGACACTACCTAAAAATTATAGTATATGGCTTGCCGTTGATTATAATGGTATAGAAAAAGCTTTTTGGAATAAACCAAAAAGATGTGAGAAGCATGGAGAATGGTGGGGTGATAGTATGGCTCTTCCGCATGGAAGCATTAAGAAACTCATCGGAAGAGAGTTGTCTTGGAGTGATGAGCCGGTCGAACTTAAAGGGGAATAGTTATGAAATTTAACTGTAATAAATCGCGCATGACAAACAAAGACTTTTTTGATGCGTATCGCGGAAAGCCCGCCCTTTATAAGGGAAAGGATATTGGCGCATACGTAGCAGGGTATGTTGACGAGAAGTATATCATCTTAGGATTTCACGATTATACAGGCTGCATTCAGTGCTTCACTTCTAAAGTGAAAAATCTTTGTGCAATGTATCATTCATACCGCTTTGCTAAATTGAAGTATGTAGAAGTGGCAGATAAAAGTACAGATAAAAAGTAAGTAATATGGCAGAAAAGAAAATATTGACCCTTCATCTTGCCGACGAGTGGTATCAGAAGATACTTAGCGGCGAAAAGACAGAGGAGTATAGGGAGTGTTCTGTTTACTGGGTAATGCGTCTGATAGCAAAAGATGCACCCAATAGAATTGAATTGATATACAACATCAATATTGCTCATGAGAAGGGAGCATTCATGTACGGCTACGTCTGTCAAGGCGGTACCCATGCTTCCGATAGTCCGGAAGATAGAGCATATCGTCAGAAGGTATTGCAGTCCTATACTCATGCCCATTTCGTTTCCGGCTATCCAAAAGACAATCAGCCGTATATCGAGCGAGAGATTGACGAAATTACTGTAGGCAAGCCTAAAAAAGGCATGTGCCCTGAAGAGTGGCTTGATAAGTATATGTTCGTAATCAGGTTTAAATAGATAAGCGTATGATACTTGTACAATGTTCAAATTTACAGCTCGTACTTTTAGCGATATTCGTTATATTCCTTATCGTGTTGATGGAGCAGATAACTGAGTATTTTTACTTTAGAAATGAAAAGTGGATTAAGGTACGGTTTGATGTGGTTTGTAAGCCCAGATATTTCAACGGTGAAAAGCTTCCGCATTTTTGTGACGATATTGAATACTTCGTCAAGTATAAGAAGTTTTGGTGGCAGAAATATAAGTGCATAACAGACTGTTGTGGTCGTCCGATGAAGTTTGCCAGTGTAGATGCAGCCAAAGAGTGTCTTAAAAAGGAAGGGTATAAATTATGGAAATAAGAAACATAAAGTTCAGGGCCAAACGTCTTGACAACGGAGAATGGGTAGAAGGCGACTTGGTACACAGCACAAGTTATGTTGGCATAAGTTACCCAAGTGACGTGTTTCCTGATGTACCAATAGTGCATAGAGTTGACCCTTCTACTGTCTGCCAGTTTACAGGACTGAAAGATTGTGAAGGCAAAGAGATTTGGGAAGGCGATATACTTGAAGGCCCTCGTAAAGAAGAAATCTTTTTTGATCGAGGTGTTTTTTGGATTCGTTCTATTGATGATAATGACCTTTTCCATTTAGTTAATGATGTAAGCTGGAGCGGAGAGATGATGTCTAAAGTTATTGGTAATAAATTTGATAAAAAAAGTAGTGTATGAAAAGAATATATAAAGACGAAGAGAATGCGGATCTTTCCGTTATTCATTTGATGGTAAATTCCCAATGTACTAATCATTGTCCAGATTGCTGCAACAATCAGTACGACCTGAATACGGTACCGGTCGTAACGGTGGAGGAATTGAAGACTGCAAAGGTAGTATTGCTAACAGGCGGTGAGCCGTTTTTGATTCCTGGTTTACTTTCGTTTGTGCAAAGTTTGCGTATGCAATTTGCGAACATCGAGAGACTGTATATCTACACATCCGGTGCAGCAATGTATAGAACCAGAAAAGGCTGGGCAAAAACAGCCTTTACGGTTTTTGTGGATGGAATCAATTTCAGCCCGAAGAGTAGAATGGATGAGCTTATTATCGATTATATATTCAGCGACAGTTTTCTACGGAATCTGATGGGTTACATGAAGTCTTCTCGCTTTATCTTGATGGATTACCCTGACAAAATGACGAATGATGTTAGTTTCATTAAGGATTTGCGTTTAGATGAGTTGGAAAATAATCAGTGTTATTCCTGTAAGTTTACTATTGAACGTCGAGGATTCCTACAGGAGTTTCAGCCTAACGGAGGCGTATGGAGGAGAATGCCTATATTTTTCGACCATAATATATAATAAAACAAGTTAGCGTATGAAACAAGAAGAATATATCAAGTCATATCCTACGGAAGTTTATACGGAACGTGTAGATGCCGATAAGTTAGCTGAAGGTAGGATCTATGTAGTAGAACCATCGAAGAAAGAGAATAGATTCCAAAGAGCGTATGTTTGTGTGAAACAGATTTTTTCTTCTGGTAGTGCTGTTGCTTTGTATTTTGGTATTTATATTGAGCGAGCAGGAATGGTGGTTCATATTTCCGACCCTCACGTAGAGAATTATCAAAGCGTTGCGTCTTCGCGTTGTGCTAATGCTATATATAGAGAGATAGGCTTAATGCAATATGAAGAATATAACTTCTTTATCCCGAGCCGAAGCCAGGTAATGAATGCTTTGAACATCCTCGGTAGCTTGGGCTACGAATTTATAGATAACGAAATAAGGAAAAAATATCGTATGGAAATAGATTATAGAAGTAAAAAATAATAGTGTATGAAACAAGAAGAACGTGCAGATTTGACTGCAAGACTAAATATTTTTCTGAAGGAATCTCCTAATGATTTTCCGGAAGGAACGACGGATGAGCTTGTAAAGCAGATAGAGTATAGGGCTTCCGTCTTATCTGAAAGTGAAGCTGAGGAGCAGGATTATTTTTTCGTGATCTTGAATCAAGAACGTGAATACCAAAGCATCGTTGGTCCTCAAAAACAAATTACCATTGCCATTACAAATTTAACTGGCACTGCTTTTGCTTCAATGGATTATAATCCTGCTTACGACCCGATAAGAAAAGACCCAGTCTGCGGTTTTATTAGATATTTCCATGTTAATGAAGACATGAGAAGAATGGGTATTGGCACATATATGCTTCGTGTTCTTGAGTCTGCAGCGAGAGGTTTTGGAGTCCATATCTTATTCTTGCCTGACAACTATAAGGTAGAACGGCTTTCGTGGGAAGCAAAATGGATTGCCAAAATGGATTATCATTCTTATCCCCCGAGTGACACCCGTCCTTTTCACTACGTTCAGTTACATAAAAGGTTGTTTCGTAGATACTAATTTTAAAGGTAAAAGAGTAAAAAGGTAAAAAAGTAAAAAGAGTGTTCTTGCTTCTTGAAGGTAGGAGACGATTATAGAAGTAAAAAAATAATAGTGATATGAAAGAGAAGATAAAGCTTACTCATGAGCAGATACAGAAGATAGCTGAAGACATCAGCGTTATCTGCTTCCGTTCTGATCCGAATACAAAAGAGTATGTGCTTTTGGAATATCCGAAGGTTTACGATGTGTTTTGTGAATCCTGTATTTTTGATGAGCCTTTATATAATAATGCCCATCCCAAGGAGGTAAGAAGTGTACTGCCCAGTTTTGAGGCAGTACATGCCTGCGACTCAACGGCTTGGTTCAAGCCAAGCCTTGCAGAGGTTATCCAGGCTTGTCCCATTAACTATCTTGGCAATTTTAATGCTGTTACTATCCAGTATAATGGTTTTGCGGAGGATAATTCCAAGCATAAGAGTATCGTAACTCCTTACGTGATTTGCAACAAGCGGAAGCCATTCGTTCCTTGTTTTAGTGATGAAGAAGAGAAGAAGTTACATCCTTCGCCATTAAAGATAGGCGACCTTGTAGGTACCATCATCGACGAGTTCTGTCAGGTAAGCATTGATGTGATCCAGCCCGATACCCGCAACCTTCAGACGTTGTTTGATGGTCCGATGAATAAAGTTCCGGAGGAATACCTGGATAAGCACTTCCGTCCGATAGATATTATTAAGGACAGCGAATATAAGATACATTTAATCATTAACTAAGCATTCTAAAGCAATAGACCATGTTTGAGATATACGTTAAAATGAAGAAGAAAAAGTGCTGGAAGCTTGCTATAGAGGTTCCAAACGCTTGGGGTGGAATGCCTCACCTCTGGATGTACCTGGAAAAGAAATACCTTCCATCTTACGTACCGGTAGGAGCTGATGGTAAACCGCTGGAACTTGACTGGGTGAAGGAAGCACAGGCAAAAGGTGAATATGTAAGTCGATGGATCTATACTTCATCCAGAAAGGAGATCGAGGACCTACAGAAAGATTTCCGCTTAACTTATGAGGAAATGATGGTATTTAGATCTACCTTTGATTTTGCAAAGGTTCTGGGCGAGGATATACCAGTTTACCTTGAATGCTTAAAGGTTGTCGCTGATGAATGTGGAGGCATATATCCACAGCAATACAAGGAGCTGAGTGCCTTTATTAAGGCTCACAGCATAAATGATATAGAGGCAATCGCTTTCAACCAGACAAGCGTTTGCAGTGCCTGTGATTTTTTTGGTAACAGATACAATGCGTCAGCAGATAACTTCTGGGACTGTCTTTGCACAAAGGATTTTTATAACAATCTTAGAAAAGATGCGATATGAAAGACGCATTTTAATGATTTAAATAGATATAAATATTATGAGTTTATATACAAAACAAGAAAAGGTGAAATCCCTTTGGTACCCTATTACCGATGAGGATTTTGAGATAGACTTCAGCAAGCCGTTTATTGTCTGTTGTGTTGACACTTCTCTCTTTATCGTGAAAGATTTTGCAGATATGTTTAACTATCTGGATGAAGACCGGTTCTACGATGTCAAGACGCAAGCCTTGACTGAAGAAGGCAAAGAAGAATTTCGAGAAGACTATTTCGGTTATATGTATCTCGACGATGAGTTTTACCAGGCGATAGAATGTGAAAAAGGAAAGTATCTTGAGGACGTGAAGGGTAATATAGAAAGACCGGATTTGTTTGTTATGACCAAAACGGGACCGAGAGTATTTACCCGTTCCGATTTCGAGCCGGATGGCAGTCCTTTAATTTGCTTTACCAGTAACCTGAGTAAGGATTTCGCTCAGAAATATCCCGAATTATACGACGTAGAATACATCGTCAACTTAAACCACATTCCTGCAACATCCCTTAATGCCCTATTTTTAGCTCCTCTCGATGAGCCTAAAACCGCTTATGTGGTAACATCGGGTGAGTATAGTGGCTACCACATTGACGGAGTGTTTTCTGACGAGGAGAAGGCTAATTCCTTCGCCGATAAAAAGAGTGACAGAGGTGTTGAGGAATATGATATTGACGATGAGCAGATGCTTCGAAAGGAGGAGTGGTATGAAGTCGAAATCTACATAGGACAGTCTTTGGAATCCAAAGACGTTTTAGTACGGTATCTCTCCTATGAATCCAGGAATAAGCTTTTTGATTCCGTCATGTACTCAAAGACGGAAGAAGATCGCAGATATTTCTCTTTCTATTTAGCGGCCGTTAATCGTAGTAAGGCAAAGGCTATAGCTTTGGAGCGTTTTCACGCTTTGTTGGCGGTAGAATCTTCTCATTTTCCTATGCTGAGATGTGTGCGTATCGTAAATCCTTGGCGTAGTTATAAGATTTGGGAAAGCTTGGTGTTTGGCTATTTTGACTACAAGGCTTATTTCCGTCCTTGCGATGGAATAGAGAAAACACAAGATCTGTTTATGAAAATAAAAGATTATCTCCCAACGCCGCTGACCGAAGAGGACGAGGATAATATCGACTGGCAAAATCTTACGGAAGATACTTGCCTGCAGCTTATGCGTAGCCATGGCTTAGATATTGAATTAAAGAAAGATTTATCCTATGATTTTTATGATTAGTAAGTGACTTTTTAAAGGTAAAGAGGTAAAGGAAATCTCTTAAAATCCTTTGTCCTTACCAATAAAAAACAATTCACTACCTTTGCAGACAAGAAATAACAGAAATAGCCTTGTAGTGTTTTCTCAATATCAACTTAATGTTTTTATTTATAGTAGTTTTAATTTTATGGTTAAACAGAATTTAAGAAACTCCTTCGTTGTGAAACGCGGGAATCTTTGTTTTTCTTCATAAGTTCTCATGTATTGAAATATACAGATAGATAATACCAATTTCATTACTTTTGAGGAAGAGGGGCGGTTGTCGCGATGACACCCGCCCCTCGTTTTTTACCTTCTTAAACGTTCCTTCCGTCCGGCAGCACGAACCAGCCGATATTGCCTCGCCAGAATTTGCATCCTAAATATAGAGTGTCAAAGGCATCGGTAAAGTCAGTTCTTTGCTGCAATGGCAGATTTTCTTCCGTTTCCGGCTTCTTTTCCTGACTCTTATCCTTTCGGAATCCCTGATAGCCGATACTTACCTCACAAAGCTGCAGGGCAATAATCAGGTCGGGATTGTTAAGCTGATTGATGCGGATGGCAGGATATTCTATGCCAGCAAGACCATTATTGATGATGCGGTGCTTCACCTCATGCTTCTCCGGCACACCCATATCTATTGCCGTCACATTCCAACCATTGCGCTCCAACTCTTTAATCACTGCCTGATAGAATCGCTCATCAGTCAGCGCATACGATGCACCCTGTTTTGCCGTAGAATCGTAGTAGTAAACCACATCACGGTTTACGGCTCTCTTGGGCGCATAATAGCGAGAGAAATCATCTACCAACTCCCTCAGCTTGCGCTCGTTCTTCACATAGAAGCTCTTGATAACATTCACTGCCTCTACTCCGTCACGTTGATATACCTGACCTACCACCAACGTATTGATGTTGGCGTTATAGTCAAATGCGAGATAAAGAGGAAGGTCGTTTATGCAGTCGCTATCCATACGGCAGTCGTTTCTCTCGGACAGCTCTTTCAAGTCCGGTTGATAGCTTTCTGACGTAATCTTTTTGCCGCCGATGATGCCCGTAGCCTTTTTTGTTTCCCACTTCGCCACTGAGAGCGGATCTATCTCGTTGTCGGGGATATAACCGTGTACCCTATCTATATCCAGGTTAGAGTAAAAACCGTCATTTGATTTCTTGATTTTGATGTTCAATATTGAAACGGCGAAGGTATAGGCAGGGAGATCTCGCTTTAACTGCCTGATGTAATCCTCACCGAGAATGTCCACATTCTCGAGAGTAGATGCCCTGCGTACTACGAAAGCTGAACGCCTCAATTCTCTCAGATATTTATCTTGGAATTTCTTAGAACGTAAAAACATCTGCATCTCGAAATCCTCTTCTGGCGTAATCAGATATTCATAATCATAGATGAGTTCGGCATCTTCTGCAGTAACCAGTTTGTAGTTTACCGCCATATCTACCATGTTTTTGGTAAGATGATTTCCGTGTTTAGGTAGAATACGAAACATGCCCTCATGCTTCAGCATTTTCAATGCTATTGCACGAATCATCGTTCTTACTTCCGCAGGAACCACATGGGGTGTGTGTCTTGATTTTTGGGCATTATAGAGGAGGTCATTGTAAAAGATAACTTTATTAGCATATTCTTCCAACTGCTCCTGCACCCATCGGTAGGTTTTACCTTTAAAAAGTCCGTTCTCTATCACTATGTCTAACTTCTCATCTTCTCTTTCCAGCCAACTGCCTTTTGCGGTCAGAGCAGCATCGGAAACGAAAAGCCTACCTCTATAGTAAGGGTTATATTCAGAAAATTCAATATTACCTAATGGATGAGTCTGTCCTGACAGAGAAGGCATAAATTCTTCGTCGATTTTCTTTTTGTTTGCAAATCTACCTTCATCCAAAATGGCGTGTGAAAACGTATAAGAGTTTGCTGATGCAGTTTGCGCAAGGGATATGGAAGCCCATTGCGCGCCGTTGGCGAACCATATAATATTATCATAGTTTCTTGGCTTAAAAATGGCAGGACGGGCATGTTTCGGTGGTCTTCCCCATCCCATGTGAATGCCTATTGTGAAACCGAACATTCGTTCCATGGCTGCCATTGTACCAGGAATAGTTTTAGAGAATGCTTGTTGTCTGGAAATGGCAAGCCAAGCGCCTAACATGCCTGGCATAGAATCTGATACTGCCCATACGCGTGGCGCTACCAATCCGTCTGTTTTACCAGTACGTCGTCCAGCTATGACGATTTCGTCTTTTGCTCCCATATAAAAGAGTTCTTGCTGGAATCTGTTTAAATATATCTGATGTGGTTGCTGCATAATAGTAAGTTTTGTTATCCTGAAAGTATGTTGATCTTAAAACAGAGAAGGCTGCATCATTTCTAACTTGATGCGTTTGCAAGCCTTGTCGTAATATTCTTTGTTCAGTTCAAAGCCGATAAAGTTGCGCTTTTCGCGGATGGCTGCGATAGCAGTAGTACCGCTGCCCATGCAGTTGTCTAAGATAGTGTCGCCCTCGTTGGAGTAGGTGCGGATGAGATACCGAATAAGAGCGACTGGCTTTTGAGTGGGGTGGAAGGTATCGGCAGAATGTTCCTTGTCAAAGCAGATAACACTCCTCGGAAACTTTTCATCACCCATATTGGTAGGAACCTCGTTGTGATTACCATAACAACCCATTTTTTTTCTGATGCGGTCCGTTACCACGATCGTGGTTTCTCTGATGTGGCGCGCATTTTACCATTTGAGGATTGTAGATAGGTTGTTTCCGATAGAATACTGCAATATCCTCATGTGAGCGCAGAGGCATTTTATTGGCATTTAGAAAGCCTGTTACCCGTTGCTTGCTCCAAATAAGATTATATTTCCAGAGTTTCGGCTGCGACATCATAAGTTGTGCGGTAAACATACCCTGGCAGAAAAGAATAATCGCTGCATTGGGTTTTGTTATGCGCAGATATTCTTTCCATAATGGCTCAAGCGGGATGATACTATCCCAGCCACCGGCTTCACTCTGTTTATTGAGAACGCCATAAGGCAAATCGCAGATAATGCAATCCACGCTTGCGTCCGGAATCTTTTTCATTCCTATCAGGCAATCCTCATTATATATCTTATTTAATTCCATCCTCTATAACTCTATTTTTATCAATTAAACCATTTTAGAATAGTTTCTCCTTTATATCCTTTTTCCCAGATAAACCAGGCATAGGCTTGTGCGCTGCCAGCCATTGCATCGAAATCGCCATTGGCAGCACATTTCAGTCGTGAACTGCTTACCCATACCCTGCATGGTGGCTGCGTTTGAAATAACCTGCGTCTTCCTTTCCCTTCAAGAAAAGTAAGTTTCAGGAACATAGCAACCTTTCTTCCTTTCGGAACAATCTGCAAAGCCTTTTCCACGAACTCCAAGGCATATCGGTAGGGTGGATTGGTGACAATATCTCCGTTCCATTCTAAGTTGTCGATAGATAGAAAATCGGCTACCTCGCCATAACCTCTATCTATCAAATCACGACTGACTACATCGTAGCCGTGAGCTTTCAACACTTCGCTAATATGCCCTTCGCCACAAGAGGGTTCCAAAATTACCCCCCCGGTAAACTGTTCTATCTTGCATAGCCATTCCGTAGCAGCAGGTTCCGTGGCATAGTAGTCTTCTTTTTGGCGCTCACCATTTTTGTGATTGCTTGCACCCAATGTCTTAAATACGGCAGCATTGCCGCCTACCCAGTCTTTTGCCATATTTTGATATAATTTCTCATTTCTCATTTCTCCCTTACTCTCCCCACATGCCATTTCTGACAAGTCTTGCACTGGTACGTCACATACCCTTGCGCCTTCAATTCCGGTCTTTGGTTCAGAAACTCCCAGGCAGCATCCTCTGTTTCGTATGCCACCTTCGCCTTCCAGGTATGCTGTTTTCTGGTATAATGTTCTGGGTCCGGTGTAAAGGGAGGAACCTTATTGTGATAATGATGATCACCTTTACGCTTACTCATCATCGCCTCCTTCCTTTTCGGTATCACTTTCCTCTTCCGGAATATCCATTTCGGCTACCTTCTTCTCATCATGATCATCCAGCACCTCTTCCATATACTCCATATAGTCAGGTACCTTTTCATTATGCTCCTGCAGACTTTCCTCTTCGGCAATATCCTGCATATCCTTCGCCGTAAGACCATACTTGCGAGCCATTTTCTTCTTGTACTCGTCAGTATAGTTCACCCTATCACGCTTCACGATGCTCACATCTTGCGTGATGGCAATGCGGCTCATATCCGGCATTTCCTCAGTAGCATCCTTTTCTTCAAGGAAGTTGCCATAAACGTTAGCCAAAGCCTGCATACCCTTATCCACCGCACGGTCGTTGTTCTGCTGTTTGCCTGTACGGATAAGCCACTCAGCAGAGTTCAGATACATCGCCTTGTGACGAGGGCTTTCATCGGTCATAAAGAAGCGGATGATGTGATTGCAGACTGCCACATCATTTGTTAGCTCGGTAATAGTACGAGGTCTGATATTGCCTTCTTCGTCAATATCAATATGCAGTGCCATCACCATTTCCTGTGCTTCCTTCACCCCTCTGCCCGCCTGTTCCACAAACAGCGCATAGTCGCGCCTTGCTATGTTGCGGCAGGTAGTCTTTGGGTCTATGTCGTTGTTCTGTACCCAGCGTTTATAAAACTCGTAGCAGAGCTGCATCCGATACTTCTGTTCCAGTTTTGGAAACATCGTGTCAATGCTCAGCCCGTTGCCCAGCCACTTGTCTATCCTCTGCAGGGTATTCTGCGTAAGTTGACTCATTATCTAAAATGTTATATGTTACAATGTTAAATCAATACCAAACTGTCCTTCCAGGAACTTCTTGTAATCGGGCTTACCGAATAGCGGTCCGTTCACCTTATCCCACTCCTTATTATTAGAATAGAATACATCACGTGTGAACCATTCATAAACGCTATCATATCTTTTCAGCGCCGTGCAG
>ERZ1034925.312-NODE-312-length-24009-cov-6.460341_pt1 | contig 24009 bp, 29 predicted proteins | sample MGYA00520687_ERZ1034925 | MGnify/ENA primary metagenome ERZ1034925 (study PRJEB33766, sample SAMN09781758) | gut metagenome | biome: gut microbiome | host: Homo sapiens | place: Madagascar | study: EMG produced TPA metagenomics assembly of the PRJNA485056 data set... | reverse complement strand
TATTACGAGCGATGATGTTGTGCTTGAGCCGTCCGCCGGTATTGGCGGTCTTGCACTTTGGGGTAAGGCGTGGGGAGCGAAGGTTTATGGCAATGAGCTTTCAAAGCGCAGACTTGCTTTCCTCAACGAGCTCGGACTCGATGGCACATTCAACGAGAATGCAGAGCAGATCAATAACGTTCTTCCTGACGATGTTCAGCCGACAGTGGTTATCATGAATCCACCGTTTTCATCTACGGCAGGCAGAATGAAGACCAACAAGACGGCCAATGCAAAGCGGCACATCGAGCAGGCACTCGACCGTCTCCAGGAAGGCGGCAGACTGGTCGCTATTCTCGGTCGCGGCATGTCGGATGATGCACCGGCGTTCTCCGCGTGGTGGAACGACCTCCGCAGGGAATACACCATCCGGTCAAACGTGCGCATTGACGGTTCCAACTATCAGAAGTACGGAACTACTTTCGACGACCAGCTGGTAGTCATTGATAAGGTAGGCCCACAGGAAGGAAAGACCTTAACCGGAGAATACAAGGACCTTTCCGAACTGCTGACCGACTTGGAAGGAGTAAGAAATGAGAGAAACCCGATTAGTAGATCAGACATGGAATCTGATAAATCTGTTTCAGAACCTGGGGCAGGACGATCAGGAGTGGTTCCTGAACGAGCCGAACGATCCGGATCAGGCGCTCATGATGGCAGCGGAGATGATGCCGCCGACAGACGAGGAGTTTCTGGAAGCCGTAAAGAAGGGCTGGACGAACCGGTTGGACGAGGAGGAAGCCGAAACGATAGTGAGAGAGATTCAAGAAAGCCTGGAAAATCTGAAGACGGTAGAGTGGGGACCGGAAGAGATACCGAGCGACGAGTATCTGGAAGCAGCAGCGAAAGCAATGAATCCGATTCTGGAAGGACTGACCGGTCAGTAAAGTCGGATGAGACGGTATCTAATATAAAGCTGGAGAAGCCGGCCTACAGTGAAAAGGTTGAAAAGGTGGCCGCTGTCGATATTAACAGTACATTCACACCGTATGTGCCGGAGAAGGTGCATATTAATGGCGCGAAACCGCATCCTGGCAAGCTCGTAGAGAGTGCTGCCATGGGTGCAGTAGAACCGCCAGACGCAACGTATGTGCCGCATCTTCCGCAGGAGCTTATTGATAGAGGCATGCCGTCAAGCGCACAGCTTGAGAATATCGTATATGCAGGACAGGCGCACCAGCAGTTTTTACCGAGCGGAGAGCGCAAGGGGTACTTCATCGGTGATGGAACCGGCGTAGGAAAGGGACTTCAGCTCGCGTCGATCATCCTTGATAATTTTAATCAGGGACGCAGAAAAGCTGTGTGGGTAAGTGAAAAAGAAAGCCTGATCGAAGACGCTCAAAGAGACTGGGCAGACCTCGAGCAGGACAAAAAGGATGTATTCTCATTCAAGAAATTTAAGAATAAGGACATTAATGCCAGCGAGGGTATTTGCTTCGCTACCTATGATACGTTAGGTTCAAGAAAGCAGGATGGCATTGATCGTCTTACAAATTGGCTTGGTGAAGATTTTGACGGCGTAATCGTGCTGGATGAAGCACACAACATGAAAAATGCTGTGCGTATCAAAAAAGCACGTGGAAGCAGTGAGCCGACACAGAAGGCTATATGGGGTCTCAAACTCCAGGAGGCTTTTCCTAAGGCAAGAATCGTCTATGCCACAGCGACCGGCGCATCGTCTATTGAGAACTTCGCGTACCTCGAAAGGCTTGGACTTTGGGGGACTGGTACTTCATTCGCAAATTTCAACGATTTTTATACGAAGGTGTCTGCTGGCGGCTTAGCTGCCATGGAGCTTGTTGCACGAGATATGAAGTCATTGGGCGACTACATGGCACGAAGCATCAGCTATGACGGTGTACAGTATGACACGATCGAGCACGAATTAACTCCGATTCAGCATGAAATCTATGACAAGATGAGTGATGCATGGCGAGTTGTGCTTCGAAATATCGATAAGGCACTCGAATTGACCGGAGCTTCCAATAACGGTAATGCAAGGGGAGCTGCAGCAAGCGCGTTCTGGGGATCGTTACAGAGATTCTATAATCAGATTCTTACATCCATGGCCATGCCAAGCGTACTTTCGGATATTCAGACTCAGCTTGACAATGGTAAAAGCGTTGTAATTCAGCTGACAAATACCAATGAAGCAGAAGCAAAGCGGAAGATCGCTGATAACGCCAAAAATGGTGGTGATCTCGACGACCTTGACCTCACACCGTCGGAGACATTGATCGATTTCCTTCAGAAGTCATTCCCTGTGCAGTCTTACGAAGAGTACCAGGACGAGAATGGAAATACTCATTCTAAACCTGTCACCAATAGCAATGGTGAACCGGTGCTTGATAAGAAGGCGATCGCATTAAGAGATAAACTGATCGAAGAAGTCGGGCAGATGCAGGTGCCAGACGGCCCGCTTGAAATGCTGCTGGATACATTCGGTGTGGATAACGTGGCTGAGGTTACCGGAAGAACGAGACGAGTCGTTTATCATCGGCAGCCGGATGGTTCCATGAAACGAGTTGTTGAGAAGTGGAGCAAGGAGAAGGGTGAAGCTGATACAGCGGCATTCCAGGCCGGCAAAAAACGAATCCTTATTTTCTCAGAGGCGGGCGGTACCGGAAAGAGCTACCACGCAGATCTGCGTGCAAAGAATCAGCAGCAGCGAGTCCACTACATTCTCCAGGCAGGATGGAAGGCAGATGCAGCGATTCAGGGATTGGGACGTACGCACAGAACGAATGAAGCAAGCGCACCCATTTATAAGCTGGTAACGACCAATGTAATGGGTCAGAAGCGTTTCACTTCGACGATTGCGAAGCGCCTTAATCAGATGGGTGCACTCACGAAGGGCCAGAGAGACGCAGGAAGCGGCGTGTTCAGTGAAAGGGATAATCTTGAAAATCCGATTTCTGAGGACGCACTTGCAAAATACTATGAGAGTGCACCGGATGAAGTAATCAGAGAACTTGGAATCAAGATTTATGATAAAAATGGTCTGATTAATAAATCATCTACAGATTTACGAAACGTTCCGAAGTTCCTGAACCGAATCCTTGCACTGCGAGTAGAGGACCAGAACGAAGTGTTCGAAAACTTCTATTCTATTCTCGAAGAAATGACCGAAAACGCGATGAAGGACGGAACACTTGACCGTGGCATGGAGTCCTACAAGGCGGATAAGATCGAAGTCGCAGACGAAAAGCCTGTTTACCAGGATGAGAATACGCATGCCGAAACAAAATACGTACAGCTGAAGGTCTATAACAGACCTACGCTTATTCCGTATGAAAGTGTTGAAGATGCGCATCTGAACTTCATGGGTATGTACCGGCTGAAGGATGGTTCCGTGAGAGCCGTGTATAAAGGCAGCACGACCACCGACAAGCGCACTGGCGAAGTCGTTCAGAAGTATAGGCTTGATGGTCCTGTGAGGGGAAAGAGCAGCTACTTTGTAGAAAAAACGTTCAATGAGCAGGCCGAAAAGCTGCCAAAGAAGGAGTGGAAGAAGGCGTGGGAGGCGGAAACGCAGAAAGCGCCGGAATATGTGGAAAATACTCTGCATATGCTTACTGGTACGCTTCTTCCGATCTGGAGCAAATTACCGGAAAACAACACACGAGTCATGCGTATCGTCACCACGGATGGCAAGCAGTATCTCGGTCGAGTTATCAGCCCGGATCAGATCGACTCTGTTCTTCGTAATCTCGGCACTGCGCGTACCAAAAAGCAGTACACATTGAAGTCTCTGATGTCAGAGGTGCTTGACAAGAATCAGGAACTTGTACTCAGAGACAACAGGTGGAAGATCAGAAGACGGAAAGTGTCTGGCGAGTGGAGAATCGAAGTCACTGGTAGCAATCTCTGGGCATTGAACAGAGTTGAAGGAATCATCTCGGAAACCATCGGCTACGAAAAGAGATACTTCATTCCGACAGGATCTAAAGGCGAATACACACTAGGATCAATCATCCGCTCAAATCCTGTTATGGATGTAAGGTCAGCAGGCACAGAGGACGATGATGGTGTTCTTCATAGTATGTCGAAGCATGACGACACGGGCGACAAGTCCGGCGGAGTGCTGAACTCTAAGAAGAATCCAACACCGAGCGAGGATGGCGAGAAGCCAGAGGAGCGCTGGACGGCTAAGAAGAACGAGGACAGTGCGGAGACTTCATCGAAGCGTCTGTCAGACATCATCGGCCAGGCGGCACATGACTGGGGATTCAATGTAACATCCGGCACCCGGTATGTGAAGGGTGAAGGAAACATGGGCGAGTTCAATGAGCGGAACCGCGGAATTCGGACGAAGATCACGAACGACCTTCCGACATTCTCGCACGAGTTCGGTCACTGGCTCGACAAGACCTACAACATTACTGGCAGCGCAAGGCTTCCGAAGGAAGTGCGCAAGGACATCGAGACCGCATTTTTCATGAACCCGGACAATGCTGATCTCTATAGTGGAAAGAGTGCATCGGTCAAGTTAAAGGAGGGACTTGCAGAGTTCGTAAGGTACTACTTACAGAACCGCGATGCAGCGCGTATCGATTTTCCGAAGCTCACAGACTACATCCTCAAGCAGATGAGCCCTGGGGAGCTTGCGAAGTTTAACGGTTTCGCGGATCAGGTGAACGCATACTATTCGATGGATGCTGGCGACGCGAAGAGCTCGATCAGACTGAAAGAGGATAGCCGACCGGATTACCGGACGAACATGGAGAAATTTCACGACTGGTATCATGGCTGGTATCAGGAAAATGTAGATTCCGTTCATGGCTTCCGTGAGTTTGATGTCAGAAACGGCACCAATACATATACCTATGCAACGAATGCAGCCTATACGGATGCACGAGTGGCACAGACCATCATCGAGGGCATCTATGATCTGGATGGTAATTATATTGGCCCAGGTCTTAAAGATGCGCTCGCCGGTATCGATGTGAACGACAAGGAAGCTTATATCGCATTCGGTGAGTACCTCGCTTTGAAGCATGGTATTGAGTGGGTCGCCCAGGGCAAACGTGTATTTGCGGATGATCGCAAGAACAACGTGCAGTGGATGGAGAACCGGATCGCGGAGATCGAAGCAGAGCACCCGGAGTTCATCGAAGCTGCTGACAGACTGTACAAGTTTGAAAGCGACTTCATGTGGACTTACGCGGTTGGCGAGGGGCTGATTTCTGCGGACGCATACAAGGCGATGCAGAAGGAGAACCCGTGTTATGTACCGTTCTTCCGTGCAGGCTTCAAGGAGCGGGGCAATTCGCTGTTCAAGGCAAAGGGCAGCGGACGTGATCTGATCCATCCGGTCGATAACATCATCGACAACATCACGAAGCTCCAGAATGCAGCCGCGAGAAACGCAGTCATGCTTCAGCTCAGAAGAGAAGCCGTAAGAAGTAAAGCGGATGCCTTATTCATGGAAAAGATGCCTGATCCGAAGGTTCCGGTCGAAGTCGATCTTCGCGGAATCAAGGACCGTCTCTATAACGAAACGCATGACATTGCCGGTATCGAAATCGCACCGGAAATGCAGGATGCCTTACAGGAAGTCATTGGTTCCATCGATGATACGATGACGCAGTTCCAGCTTGGAAAGGCGAAACCGAACAGAGGTGAGATCAAGATTCTTGTAGCCGGTAAGCCGGAGTTCTGGAAGATCAATGATCCGCTGCTTCTTAGCTCCATCACTTCCATGGACTACCGGAACGCCAGCAAGGTGATCACGGCTTTCGGATCGGTTTCAAGATTCATCACGTCAAACATCACCGGTAACAACGTGATCTGGTCGGTATTCTCTAATGCGCCGAGAGATCTACAGACGCTGCTTACGTACTCGATGGCGACGAAGAATCCTGGAAAGATGCTGCAGGGTGTTGCAGATTCCTACCTTAACTACATCAACAATGCACGGGGCAAGAGTGTTGATCCGCTCTTCTCCGAGTATCTTGCGATGGGCGGTGAGGGTGCACCGGTATGGTCCGGCAGCAAGGACTATGTAAAGGACATGCGAAAGTTACTCAGCTCTACGAGAGAACACCCGGAAATGAATCCGCTCAAATGGGCGATGTTTGTTTCGGATATGATCGAGATGGGGCCGAGATTCGCAACCTATAAGATGTGCCGTGAAGCCGGCATGAATCCGCAGAAGGCGTTTTATGCTGCGATGGACATCACGGTAAACTTCCGTAGAAATGGCATCAATTCAAAAACGCTCAATCAGTTCATCCCGTTCTTCAATGCAGGTGTGCAGGCAACGGACAAGATGATCCGATACTTCACTGCCGAGGATCTTCGGGAGATGAAATTCGTCGGCGGTGCCGGAGACGGCGGAGACGGTACCGGAAAATGGGTTGAGGTAAACGGCAAGGATCGAGGACGGGCGATTGCAGGAAGAGTTGCATTTTCCGCAGCGCTGTCTCTGATCATGGCTGCACTCGTCGTCGCATGGTCGCGTAGAAATAAGGAAAGCAAGGATGATTTCGATATGCTTTCGAACTACACGAAGAACTCCTACTTCTGTATCTCGTTAGGCGATGGAAAGTATTTCACCATCCCGAAGGGACAGAACGTAGCTGCGCTTGAGTCGTTCTTTGAGAGACTTCTTGAGAGAACGGTGGGCGATAACGACCACGCTTTCGACGAATATTACAGCTACCTGACCGACAGCACACTTCCGAGTATTGTGTCTGATATGGCAGAATATCCGGTCAATGTAGTGGCTAATGGAGTACAGTCGGCAAACGATGATTTCACGACCGGATTTCTTGGCTCACTCGGTGCTGTTGGCGAAATGTCTCAGCTTAGAGCGAATAAGGACTACCTCAACCGTCCGATCGTAAGTAAGCAGAATGAAGGTAAGGTGCCGGCGCTGCAGTACACGGAGAAGTCCAGTGAAATGGCATACCTGCTTGGAAAGTATCTCGGCATTAGCCCACAGAAGGCCGACCATTTCGGCAAGAATATTCTCGGCTGGATGTGGTCATATCCTTCCGCGCTTTTCCCGATCAACGATGGAAAGGGAGTGAAGGGCAAGCGTGACTGGACGATGGGCGTAAAGAATACGTATCTTCGCGATAATGTCTATTCGAATGATCTCAGCAACTGGATCTACGATAAGGCATCGGAGTCCGATATCCTGTACAGCTCCTATGGCACGAATGAGCAGGCGCTGGAAAGCACGCTCGACAGCAATATGAAGTCGTACTACCAGAAGACGATTGGCCTTGCGAAGGGCCAGGAGGATGAGCGAGAAATCAGACGCGCTGCACTCGACAAACTGAAGGCATACCGGAAGGAGTCGGATCACGGCGTAGAAGATGCAGACCGGAAGGCGATCTACGACATCGTGGAGAGCAACGGTAACGCAGCGATTCTTCCTGGCGTGATGGATACTTCCATCAAGTCAGATGGTAAGACCTACGACCTAAGCGGCAAGGAGTACATGCAGTACCAGGACGCATACGAGAGTTATTACTACGATTTGGCGGACGACTGCATTAATCCAAGTGACAGCGAGGACAAGCAGAGTAAGATTGCAGGCGACCTGAAGCAGCTCGCAAGAGAACAGGCCATGGACGAGATCCTTTCGAAGAAGGGCATCGAGTCAGGCAAGCCGTCGAAGCTGAAGGACTGGACGGATGCCGGTTATGATGCAGCGGACTACTTCTCATTGAAAGAGGAGATGGACGTTGCGAAGGTCGGCAAGGATGGTGACGACCGGCGGAAGGCCGTGAAGAAGGTACTGAGAGGCAGCGGACTTTCTGCGGATGCGCAGAAGAAGCTGTGGGAGATCGCAGGCTACAAGACGACCACCTTTTCGAAGTATTGAATCGAATAGTGATGAAATGAGGAGTTCCCGGCAACGGGGGCTCCTTTTTCATAGGTCGGTTTGTTTTCGCTTGCAAAGCATTTACATTGTAATAAGAACAGGCGTAGGGGCCTGATGAAAGACTCACGGGATAGACCGCGCAAGCTAAAGGAGCTTATTTTATGACGAAATTCAAGTTAAACCTCCATGCGTTTGAGGGAGACGGCGGTGCCGCTTCCGGGGCAGCAGGAGCATCGGGCGATGCAGGCCAGGCCGCCGCTGGCAATGGGGCGAGTCTCATAGCAGACGGTAATCAGCCGGACGCCACGGCAGCAACAGGCACAGAGTTTGAGACATTCATTTCCGAGCACCAGGATGAAGCCAAGAAGTGGTTTGATACGAAGTTCCAGGAAGTGTTCAACAAGCGGTTCAAGGACTATAAGTCCATGGAAGGCCGGGTAAAGGCCGGCGACCAGGTGATGCAGATGCTCGCCACCAAGTATGGCATCGAGGATGCCAGCGACATCAAGTCCATCACGCAGGCGCTGAAGGATGATGATTTCCTGTACGCAGAGCGCGCAGAAGCGAACGGGCGCACCATCGACGAGCAGCGTAACTGGGACAACCTGGAAAGAGAGAACCGTGAGTTCCGCGAGGCCCAGAAACAGGCAGAGCGGCGCGAGCAGATTGATCGGCAGATGGCAGAGTGGGACAAGCAGAGCGCAAACTTAAAGGCGCTGTTCCCGTCCTTCGATCTCGATACCGAGCTGCGTAATCCAGATTTCGAGAGTGCACTTCGGAGCGGGCTTTCCATGGAGAGAGCGTTCTATGCGGTGCATGGAGACGAGATCGTGTCCGGCGCGATGCAGACGACGGCCAATGCCGTACGAAGCGCGACCGTGCAGGACATGGCAGCGAGAAGGTCGAGACCGAGAGAGAACGCGATCGGTTCACAGGCTGCCGCGAAGGTGTCAAAGGATGTGCATAAACTTTCGAAACAGGAAAGAGCGGAGATCGCCAAGCGCTCTATGTTTGGAGATGTTCGCTTCTGAAAAGGAGCATTATGCATACAGCAAAGATTTATAAGTTAAACCTTCATGCGTTTGATAACGTTATCAACGCAACGACCTCCGCGTCGTCCGGCAACAACCTGGCACCGGAGATCAAGACCTATTATTCTGATTACCTCATTGACCTTGCAGAAGCAGAGCTTGTGCATGATCAGTTCGGTCAGAAGAGAAACATTCCTTCCGGCAACGGTAAGGAAATCGAGTTCAGACAGTTCATGCCGCTGGCGAAGATCCAGGACGCACTCGTCGAGGGTGTAACACCGGATGGCCAGGCGCTTGATACCTCTGCACTTACTGCGAAGGTGAAGCAGTACGGCGGTTATGTTATCATCACCGACCTGCTCGATCTGACATCGATCGACAACGTAAAGACCGAGGCGACGCAGCTCATCGGTTCTCAGGCTGGTCGAAGCCTGGATACGGTCACCCGTGAGATCCTGAACGGCGGTACCAATGTTCAGTACCACGAGGCAGAAAGAGCCGGTAGAGCGGCACTCCTCGAGACCGATACACTGACCGTCAAGGCGATTCGTGCAGCCGTGAGAACGCTGAAGCGCCAGAATGCACGCACCATCGATGGCAGCTATGTAGGTATCATCCACCCGGATGTTGCTTACGACCTGATGTCCGACCCGAACTGGGTTGAGTGGCAGAAGTACACCTCCCCGGAGAAGATGTACAACAACGAGATCGGTAAGATCGCCGGTGTGCGTTTCGTAGAGACTACCGAGGCGAAGATCTTCGAGAAGGTCGGCGGCGGTTCCGGCACGAAGTTTGACGTATATTCCACCCTGATCATCGCAGCAAATGCGTATGGTACGACCAACATCGAGGGTGGCGGCCTGCAGCTCATCGTGAAGCAGAAGGGTTCTGCCGGTACGGCTGATCCGCTCGATCAGAGATCGACCATCGGTTGGAAGGCGACCAAGACTGCAGAGCGTCTGGTTGAGGACTACATGGTACGTATCGAGACCGCTTGCTCTTACAAGGCATCCTGAGTCTAAGCATGCATGGGGCCGATGAAGCCCCATGCGATATTAAAGGAGATAGATATGGCAGTGAAGAAGAATGAAGCCGAGCCGATTGAGGCAGTAACAGAGGAGATCGTAGAGGAGACTGCGCCAGTCGTAGAGGATGATGGCTATGTTGATCATGCGCCGCTCTTTAAGGATGGCGAGAAGTATAAGTTTCCTCTGAACGTAACCGTGAACGGCGTGAAGTATTCTGTGCCGCGTGGTGTGTCGCTTCGGATTCCGAGAATCGTCGCGGAGATCATCGATCAGTCGATCGCACAGGACTCTCACGCACGTGAGCTTGATGCAAGAATGCAGAAGACGCAGGTGGTGAATTTTTAAGGGCGCTGTTATGAGTACAAAGTATATTACAATGATTGGGGCCATTGGCGGAATCCTCGTTTCCGCGTTCGGCGGATGGGATTATTATATGCAGCTTTTGGTCATCTCTATGTGCGTGGACTACATCAGTGGCGTGCTTGTGGCAGCAGTCTGGCACAGATCAACGAAGAGCAAAGACGGGAGTCTTGAGTCACGCGCTGGATTTAAAGGGCTGATCCGAAAAGGCATGATTATTCTTGTTGTACTCGTGGCCCATTACATGGACCTCACGATTGGTACGCAGTATATTCGAAATTCTTTAGTGATTGGCTTCTCTGCAAATGAAATTCTTTCCATTTTGGAAAATGTAGGGCTTATGGGTGTGGAGTATCCAGACGTTATGAAGCAGGCCATTGAAGCATTAAAAAAGAAGGACATGCACGCTGATGTATGATATTAATAAGCTTCTCAATGTGGCGGAATCTGAACTCGGATACCTTGAGAAGGCAAGCGATCAAGATCTTGATAGTAAGACTGCGAATGCAGGTTCCGGCAACTTTACAAAATACTGGCGTGACTTGAATCCGAAGATGCAGGGCCAGCCATGGTGCGATGGCTTTGTATCCTGGTGCTTCATCGAAGCTTTCGGAAAGAAGGCGGCAAACGAGATACTTTGTGGTGGACTGGATATCTATTACACACCGACATCGGCAAGTCTATACGATAAGGTTGACCGGCTGTTGATGATTCCTGCAGTCGGCGACCAGGTATTTTTCAAGGACTCACAGCGCATCTGCCACACCGGTATCGTGGTGGGTGTCACCTCGTCAACCATCATCACGATTGAAGGAAACACTTCCGGCGCATCCGGCGTGGTTCCAAATGGCGGAGGCGTGAAGAAAAAGACCTATTCACGTAATTATTCTGGCATTGCCGGATATGGGCATCCGAATTACGGAAAGGCAGGATGCACTGAGGACCATTACCCGAGATGGATTCATGACGGTACAAATTGGTATTATCGCCTGAAGAAGGGTGAGAACGCGCATGGGTGGAGAAGTATTAATCGGCATCGGTATTACTTCAACAATCAAGGTCAGATGCTCACAGGTTGGCAGCAGATCGGAGATGATTGGTATTATTTCCAGCCAGAAGAAGGAAAGGGAGCAAGCCTTGCAGGTGCGCTCTATGTTTCCGAGAAGGACGGAAAGCAGCACATTTTAACTGAATAACTGCTAGGAGGTGTACTATGATGAACTTTAATCCTTATGCATACGCCGGAGGATATTCCGGGCAGGGCTTTCAACAGCCGGAAGCTTCAGCACCGATCTGGGTGCAGGGAGAAGCAGGCGCAAAAGCATATATTGTTCCGGCTGGAAGGACGGTATGGCTGATGGATTCAGAAAACCCAGTGTTCTATATCAAGAGCACGGACGTAAATGGAATGCCGCAGCCGCTTCGGACGTTCGACTTTACGGAGAGGAAAGAGCCTGCCAAAAATGAGAGTATGTCACAGTACGTCACGAAGGAAGAAATGAAGTCTTATATTGATGAACTTTTGAAGAAGGGAGAGGACCATGAATCCACTGTTTGATCGAAATACAGGTAACACGCCGATGAGTGATTTTTCAAACATGATGTCTCAGTTCAACCAGTTCAAGAACAGCTTCAAGGGAAATCCAAAGCAGATTGTAATGAACATGTTGCAGAACGGACAGATGTCACAGCAGCAGTTTAACCAGCTGAACAGCATGGCACAGCAGTTCATGAACATGATCGGACATAAATAGATCGGTTTTATTATCTTCAAAGATAATATACAGTCATAGTAGTTAAGGGCACTACCTTCTGGCCAGAGGGATAACAACTTGTTTTATTTTTAAGTGAGGTATAAACATGGCACTTGGAAGCGAAATGACACCGGCTGACATTGCTGCAGTAACAGGCAACAATAATAATGGATGGGGGAATGACTCCGCATCCTGGATCATCATCTTATTTCTGTTTATCTTCATGGGATGGGGTGGAAGAGGTTTCGGCATGAATAATGCAGGCCCTTGCAATCCGGCTACCGCGAATGATATGCAGAGAGGATTCGATCAGCAGGCACTGATCGGTGGTCTGAACGGCATCCAGTCGGCAGTAACGAATGGTTTTTCACAGGCTGAGGTTTCCGGCTGCAACAGGCAGGCAAACCTTATGCAGCAGCTGAACAATATGTCGTATGCACAGCTTTGCGGCATGAACCAGCTGCAGACAGGTATTTCGGACGTTAAGTACACGGTTGCTTCAGAGAATTGTGCGGATCGCACAGCGCTCAATCAGGCGATGAATAACTTGATGGCTTCGAATACTGCGAACACACAGGCAATCTTAAACAAGCTTGAGCAGAATCAGATGGATGCGAAGAACGACACCATTGCACGGCTTCGTACTCAGCTTGATCTTGCGAACCTTGCGGCATCGCAGACTGCACAGACTTCACAGCTCATGGCTGCACAGGCAGCAAATGCGAATAACATTGTGAACCAGCTTGGACGGCCTGCACCTGTTCCGGCGTACATCGTACCTAATCCGTACACCGGAAGTGGAACGACGACTGGAGGATCAACGACATGATGGCGGAATCTCTGGAAAAGATTGAGAGCATGGTATGTGAAGGGCTGGACCAGATTGCAGAAAAAGGTAAACTGGACAACAGTAATCTTGATGTAGTCGATAAGCTCACGCACACACTGAAGTCCATTAAAGCAATCGAGTCTATGGAATACAAGCATGCCGGCTTAGACATCCATACGGTACTCGATGGTGCACATAAAGACGTTAAGCGGGCTGATTCTATGAGTGTAGAGGACGTTCGCAAGATGCTCAATGAATGCATCGGCAAATTGGGCGGCTAGTATTCGATAGTTTATGGGGCTCTGAAAGTATTCAGAGCCCCATTTTTGTAGGCATAGATGATTAATAGCAGAGAAAGCGAGAAATGATTCGGTCAGAGGAGGACAGGGATAAATGATTGAAGTCAAAGGAAGGGAAATGGTCATCCCTAGAGAAGAGTTCAATATTGGAACGACATATGATGCACGGAGCGAGATGCGACATTTCCACATGAGAAGAGTTCGGCAAGGTGGTATCGACCTGGCAGGGCTGGTGTTTAATCTCGACCTCGAATATGCGAACGGCAAGACAGACACAGCGACGCTCACGAAGGACGTTACGGATAGAGACATTGACCTGATGCTTACGATCGAGCCGACGATGCTGCAGGTTCCTGGCACCGTGATCATCCAGATCCGTGCGCTGGCGGAGGACGGCACCGTGAAGTGGAGCTCGTATAAGGGCGCGTTTTTCATCGAGGACTGCATCAATACGCCGGGACAGTACGAAGGCAAGATCACGCAGCTCGAGCAGTACGAGGCGGAGTGGGGCTCGGTGCGCGATAATGTCCGTGCGCTGAACTCGAGAATGGACGAGATCGTGAAGATGGCCGATGGCATCGACGCATCAGACGTAGAGAAGGAAGTCGCAGACGCACGCGTCGGCGCGGATGGCAAGAAGTATGAAAGCGCCGGAAGCGCCGTGCGAGAGCAGATCACGGCGGAGAAGGTAGCAAGACAGAACGCAGATGCGTCGTTAAATACTGCGATTTCCACAGAACGTGCACGAATTGACAATCTGACGAAGCTAGGAGAAGGTTCTACCACCGGAGACGCGGAGCTCCAGGACATCCGAATTGGAGCTGATGGAAATACTTATGCAACTGCAGGAAACGCAGTAAGGGAACAGGTTGGTGCACTAAAGAAAGATATAGGCAATCAACAAATAGAAATTGACACACTGAATAGCGGTGGGTTGGTAATGAAAGATGATGTCATTGGTCAGAATGTTACAGATTGGTTAGACAAACACCCAGAAGCTACTACAACAGTGCAAAATCATTCGCTTGATGTTGACAAAATGATTATAGGCACTTTGGGATACGTTTTACCTGAAATGTATGGTGCTAAGGGGGATGGTGTGACGGATGATACAGCCGCCATCAATGCGGCATTTGATTCCGGATATGCTGTTTTCTTTTTGGAAAAGACGTATTTGATTGATGGAGAAATTTCCACTAAAATCACCGATGGTATTGTTTACGGTAATAATGCCACATTAAAAATAAAACCAAACAGTGCGAAATCTTACGCTGGTTTAATCTGTCATGGAAGTTGTGTTATACGTGACCTCACAATTGTTGGAGAACGCAATAATCACGATGGGACAGACGGCGAATGGGGTATGTGCCTTTCTGCGAATGATGTTCATGATTGCGTATTCGATAATATAACGTGCATTGATGGATTTGGCGACGGGTTATACATCGGAAACAGTAACGAAAATGTGCCGTTTGACAATAGAAATATTACCGTCAGAAATTGTTTTTTTAATAATAATCGACGCAACAACATTAGCATCGTTCACGGAAAAAATGTTGTAATCGAGTCGTGCTACATCGGACACGCAAACGGAACAGCTCCACAATTAGGTATTGATGTTGAACCTAATACAGAATATCAGCACGCGGATGTCTACGTTAAAAATTGCACATTTGAAAATAATAGAATGGGAGATGCTTCAGCAGTAGGCAAAAACGCCAAGTGCTTTGTTTCGAATTCTGTATCTATCAATGATGAATGTCAAAGCGGTAATGATTTCGGTGCCTATGCTGGCGAGATGAAAGTATACGGGTGCTTTATTCTCTACGCAAAAAGAGCGGTTTTTTCTGCGGGTGGTGGCGAAGCACAACTTAATGCATTTAATAATGTTGTTCGAAATACCGCTACTACTTCTGATCATTCGTCTTATGACACTATTATTTATGCCAGAAATAGTACTGTAAAGATAGACGGATTAACATGCTCTATCGGCAAAAACGCAAACCTTCTTTATGCATTTGAAGATAATGGGACTTGTGCTGTCGATATTAAAAATATAGATTCTTCTAATGGACTACCCGCTATCCCTTGGCATCAATGCACCACCTTTACGGCAGAAAATGTGCCGCCTATTCGTGTTTCCAATGAACAGTTCACACTTGAGAATTCAAACTGGTGGCCGGCATATCAATACACAAGCACTGGTAACGGTCAAACGTGCAAAATTTCCACCGATATTCCTAGTAAGATTGTTTTTATTCCTCAAAACAGACTGACCCTTAATCTTACCGGTGACTACATTACATATAATGGCTCCGTTGGCGAACGAATCGAATTGTACAAATATAATGGAAAGTATTTTGTCATGAAGTGACTAAAGAAAAATATACTGATTTATTGCCAGTCCCTATGCGTTTAGAGGATCAGCATTTCAGATTTCAATTTTGGATGTTTTAAAACGTACTGATTAGTGTTTGCATTTTTCGTTCTTTCCTATATAATATGTATCGAAGTTCGGATGCGATAGATTGGTAAACCTTGAGCTGACATCAAGGAGCCAGCTCAAGGTTTACAAGCACAGCCACAGGCCGGCGGAATGTACTAATCTAGTGGAAAGCCCAGCGGATTTCGATTAAATCCGGGTAGATAACAATTTTATTGATTAAAGATCGGACGATAGCTTGCTTGCGTTCGATGTCGAGATCGGAGAAGATGTCGGCATCGAATGCATCCAGGCGGTCCCGGAACTCAGTTTCCGAGATCACACCGTCCGGTCTTTTTTCATGTCCCAGTTCGCCCTTCAGCTTATCGCGCTCTGCACGTATGGCATCTGTACGTTTCCTGATCTCGTCGAATGCGATGGTGCCGAGCTGGTACAGATCGACGAGCTTCCCCATCTGCTTATCAAGTTCTCTGATCCTGGACTCAATAGCAGCTGTCTTGTCGTCCTTCGGACCGGTGCGGAGATCTCCGATAAGTTCCGGGTTTTCCTTCAGCTTCTGGATCTCATCCAATACATAAGCGTCCAGCACTTCCATTTTGTAGATCTTATTTTTGCATCTGCCGTTCTTCATCATATTCACGTTGACCGGTTTCCTCCCGTAACAAGCATACGAATGGTAGTACGGCTTGATCGATGCTGTCTTGTTCGTGTTTTTCGTCGACGTAACGAAGTAGCGACTGCCACATGCGCCGCAGTGTATGAGGCCAGTCAGAAGATAGCAGCCTTTAAAGTTCTGGATTGATTTTGAAAAATTTTGAATATGTCTCTGATATTTCTCCTGGGCTTTTTTAAATGTTTCTTCGGAAATGATCGGTTCATGCGTGCCATCATAGAACTCACCGGAGAACTTCACCTTTCCAATGTAGACTGGATTCGACAGCATGCGTGATACAGTACATGGTTGCTGCCATCCTCCGTACCGGTTTGAATAGTGCGCTGCCATGTATCGAGTGATGTCTGAGAATGTCATGTCCTTTCCGTCGAGCCCATTCAGAAAGAGATCGTAGACCATGCGAACCTGCATCGCCTCGTACTCGTCCACCTCCAGCGTTTTCTTTTCGCCGCCATCCGCACGGGTGTAGGTGTAGCCGATCGGCGGCTGTGATCCACCGGAGTAGTAGCCGGCCTTCGCGCGTCCGATCCGGCCCATGGTCATACGCTGCGTGATCTGATCCCGGTCAAGCTGCGCGAAGACGGAGAGTATACCGACCATCGCACGACCGAACGGCGTGCTGGTGTCGAAGTTCTCATTCATCGATATAAAGTTTATGTTGTGCTTCAGAAACACGTCCTCGATCATGTACATGGTGTTCTTCTGTGATCTGGACAACCGGTCCAGCTTCCACACCAGCACAGTATCAAAGATGCCGAGATCGACATCACGTATCAGCTTCTGAATGCCTGGGCGATCCAGATAGGCGCCGGAGAAGCCAGGATCTTCATACACACCGGCGATCGTCCACTCATGCGCCTCGCAGTATTTCCGCAGCCGCGTTTCCTGCTCACCTACAGAAAATCCGTGCGTGGCCTGCTCCTGAGTGCTCACACGGATGTAGCAAGCGACTTTGCGTTCCATAATTCCTCCTTATTCAGACTTTTTCTTTTCGAAGTGATATATAATGAAGAAAATCACAGCGCCGATCAGTATAACATTACTGGCTGCGCTATCTTTCTTCTTTTGTAGGAAGCGCATATGCGATTCGCCTTCTTCATAGCCTTCTTGGTATCCACTTTCGTATCCTTCGCTTTCGCCTTCTTCGTACCCGGTTTCGTGGCCTTCATTCATCCCTTCATAATGTCCATCATCATAACCCTCGTCATATCCAGCTTTGCTGCCTTCACTCATCCCTTCATTATAGCCATCCTCGTACCCATCATCGTACCCGTCATCGTATCCGTCGTCATAAGCCATAGCCTCGTTCTCCGCTACGTAATCATTTACTTTACGATCTTCATAGGCTGCATATGATGGGGTAGAAGTGGCGATAGAAATAGCAGTACACAATATTAATAATCGTTTCATTCTGCTCCCCTATGCGCTTCGTACTCAATTTGTTTTCCGTCCCATTTTAGAAACTCAAGATACTCGGCTGCTTTTCGCAAGTCTTCTGGCTTTGCGTCTTGCGCTGCGTCAAATAGAATTCGCATTTCTGGCCGGTTGAAAAGTTCCTGCGCTGTAGCAGCTGTCTCAGGGTTGGTGTAGTAGGTCTGTTCTTTCATAGGAACATCAAAACCTTGCACCCACGCTGGGTCTACCATAAAGGCGTCTGCGATCTTCTGAGCTGTCAGATTGGAAGGTGTGTTCCTCCCATTTACGTATTGCGAAATAGACGCCTTGCTTATGTGGGTTCTGTCTGCAAACTCCTGTTGGCTCCCATTACATCGAGTCGCAATCAGTTCTCTTATCCTGTTTACTGATTGGCTTTCATATTGGGAAAAAGTCTTTTTATCCATAATTCCTCCTTATGTTATCTTTTCACCTACATTATATCATGAGTTTAAAAGAGATTAATTAAAGCTTTATTAAAGTTTAACTTTTTTATTGATGCGAAAGTTAAACGGTGATATACTGATTGGCGTGAGAGGAGGAAAACATGGACATTAAATATCCTAAGTTACGAGGTCGCATCATAGAGAAGTACGGCAACATGAAAAACTTCTCAGAGCGTATTGGTATTTCTGAAACCGCGATGTCTCTTAAGATGACGGGAAAGCGTGGGTTTACGCAGAAGAACGTCTTTGACTGGGCCGAGGCCCTTGACATCGATCTTTCAGAAGTCGGTGATTATTTTTACGCAAAAAGTCAAACCAAGATAAACAGAGGAAGTGCGGAATGAAACATGATGTAAAGCCAAAGATTATACACGTTCTCGACGACGGTACACGGCTCGACAGCATTGAAGGATTCGTTATTCCAGACGGCCATCCGTTCTACACGGTATGGCGGAATATTGTTTTGGCAAAGAGGAAGGAGGAAGCAGAAGCAAATGAGGGCCGGAGGTGATGACAAGAAACATTTATGGAAGAAGGCGAGCACAGAGTGCTTCGCAGATGGTGGGAAAAGAATCAAATACCAGTGCGAGGATTTCCCTGGCATTTCCGTATATAGCAATACGGAGTACATGCCCCATACATGGGACAATGGCGGATGGTTGTATCACAGTTATTCCGTAGAAACATGGGAATTTAGAAAAGACTTCAGAACGCTCAAGGAAGCGAAGGCGTTTGTAGAGAATGGAGGGCTGGAATGAGAATCGGGGTTGATGACATGACGAAAACCGAAGAGTTAGAAGCATGGGCGCGAACTCAGAACCGAATCACTAACGGGTACATCCGGAAGCGGTTCAATGTGGACGAGGAAATGGCTCAGGACTATTACGACTATTTGAAGCAGGCCGGAATCGTTGGGGGCATGGGCTATGTGAACAAGGAGAGAGGAAAATGAGAAAGATAAAGGATTTATCGAATGCGGAAGCGAAGGAGTATTCGATTGATATGACAGAGGCCAACAGCGCTGCCATTGAAAGCGTCATCAGAATTGCCGACAAGTACGGCATCAGCAGGGACGATGCAATAAAGCAGTTTTCAACTGTGACGGCGATCATGGCTAAGTTCTCGTCATTTAAAGGCTATGAGTTCAACAAGGAGGAAGCAGATGAGAATCGGGGTTGATGTGGCATTAAGCCAGAGAGATCTGCAACGTTTGCGCCGTCTCGATCGGAAGCTTGACAAGCTGCAGCGGAGAGCTGAGCGGGCCGTAAAGGGTGCCGGCGACTTCATCGGCATGACGATGGTAGGTATTGGCATCGTAACCTTCATGCTGGCGGTATCGTCGGCGGATGGAGTACCGACGGAGTATCTGGACACATGGGCATTCATCACACTGGCCGGTCTGCTGATCGGGGTCGGCGGGTGCTGGTTACTCGAATGGATGAGGGAATAGGAGGCTGATATGCTGGTGAAATCGAAAGATCTGATTAAAGTTCGACTGGAAATCGATGACGCTCGCGTTCATGCATATAGCGACTTACTTCGCTTTAGAGAAAATGGCGAGTTGAATAACCAGCTGATTGCACGGATGGCGATCTCGCATCTGACGAGCTCCTACCGGGAACTCATTGATGCCATCGAACTGATCGAGGAACTGGAGGGCAGTGAATGACAGAGGAAACAAAGGACCATGTATTAGACATCATTGCGCAGCTCATGGAACAGCACGTAAAAATCGAGAATCTTGCGAGTGAGGCCATGCAGGACTATAGCGGTGCGATGGAAATCGGCGACATGGATGCCAGGTGGAAGGCGCTCAGAGAAATGGAACGCTATATGGATGCGCACGCAGCAGTGAGAAAAGCAATCAAGATTTTGCGTGACGCACGGGGAGGCATCGGATGACGGGGTATTTCAGAGGTGAGGTGATCAACAATATTCCGACACCAACACCACAGTTTGAGCGATTCATCGTGGCGCGGCTGGTTGATACGGAATACTGGTACTACGGAACCTATTACGATTTAGAAAGGGCTATACGAGTGGCTAAGCAGGTGCACGGAGAAGTGTTCGACCTGAGAGATCTACTCCTGGCGGATTTTAAGAGAAAGGAAGAGGTAACACATGGATAACATTTACAGCAAGGTGTTCAACATGGGAACAGAGGAGATGCTCGGGCGAGTATATGCAACGGTAGCATTTCTTGACGATTGTATTGCTGATGACAATGACCACCTTCTTGAGGAAGACAGAATTATGCGGAACATTCTGGACGGGGCAGAAGATGACGATGTATATGGCCGTATCTGTTCGCTGATCGGATATGTCACAGGAGAGAAGTACAAGACCAGCAATCAGAAGCTCGTGTATGAGATGGTGACGGGCGAGAAGCTGGAGGAAACAAAAAAGGCATGAACAGCTGGAACCTGTTCACGCCACGGAGTTTGTCCACACGGACAACTCCACTATACCACAAAGTGGAGGAATTATCACATGAATTATTCAGACGACGAGCTGGAACTGTATGCGAAGGCGAAGGACTACGGAAAGAGCACCGGAAACGGTGACACGCTGTATGACATGACCGTAGAAGTGCCGATCAAGGCATGGATTACGGTGAAGGCTAAAGAAGAGCGCGAAGCCGTATCAGCTGCAGTAGATGCACTTACAATGGCACTTCGGGCAAGCGATGACATTGACGACTTCGATGCTGGTAAAGCGACGGTCGTAGAGACGAGGAGGGCATAATAATGGAAGTACATACAAAGAAGATAGTAACTGTTCCTGATCCGCTGATGATGTCGCCGGATAAGGTGCACGATACGACTGTAGAGCTTCTCCGTATGGCGGTGGAGCCTAACGAGAAGGACGATATGGATCAGCTCATTTATCACATGGAGGACGGGGGCTTCTTCGAGGCTCCGTGCAGCGGAGCAAACCACCTGGCAGTACATGGCGGCCTGGCGCGGCACTCGCTGAACGTTCTCACGATCATGCAGAAGCTGAATCTGTCGCTGGAGGGCAGAGCGACATACAAGGACATCATTCTCTGCTCGCTGCTTCATGATCTCGGCAAAATGGGCGACCATGGCAAGCCGAACTACGTACCGAACTTCCTTAAGAGCGGAGCGATCAGCACAGCGAAGCCGTATACCACGACGGAAGATCTGCCATACATGGATCACGAGGTCCGGTCGCTGATGATCGCAGAGAGATACATCAAGCTCACAGCGGAGCAGGAGCAGGCAATCCTCTATCACAACGGCCTGTACGGTAGTTTTAAGTACCAGATTCCGGGCAAGGAAACGCCGCTCTACCTTCTTCTCCATTTCGCGGACATGTGGGCATCACACGTAACGGAGGTGCACAAATGACGATCTATGAGAAGCTCGCGAAGATCCAGAGCACATTGAAAGCGCCGAAGAGCCAGTATAACACATTCGGGAAATACTACTACAGAAGCTGTGAGGACATCCTGGAAGCGGTAAAACCGCTGCTCGCAGAGGCCAAGGCAGTAGTAATCATCGGTGACGAGTTGGAGCTCGTCGGAAACCGATATTACGTGAAAGCAACAGCACATTTCATCGACCTGGAGACCGATGCTCAAATCACAAACACAGCATATGCTCGTGAGGAGGACACGAAGAAGGGCATGGATGGCAGCCAGATCACCGGCACGTCGAGCACATACGCTCGCAAATATGCGCTGAATGGTCTGTTCTGTATAGATGATGCGAAGGACTCAGACGCTCTGAATGGCATGCCAGATCAGCAGGGCAACCAGAACAGGCAGCAGAGCAATCAACAGAACAATCAGCAGCGTGATCCGCGCGACCTGCAGCCAGCAAATCCAATGAATACAGATAAGATGACGGAGCAGCACTACAACATCCTCATTCGAGCATGCGATAACGCTCAGATGGATAGTGGCAAGGCGGAGGAGTTTTGGAAGGACCGCTACAAGGTGAAGTCGCTCGCGGATATTCCAGATAGCCAGTTTGAGTTCATGCTGGTCAGCATGAAGTGTGACAAGAATGGACAGTATATCGGTTCGAGATAAAACCAAACAGGATCTTGTGCTCGACATCGGTCGGCTGATCCTCTCCCTAAAAGATGGTGAGAGATACGACCTTAGTATCAAAAAGCACAGAGATCCACGCAGCAGGACCGCCAATGCCTACTACCACGAGCTTCTCACGAAGTACGCGGAGTGGGCCGGCGTCCCGAAGGAATACGTGCATAACTCGTTGCTGGTGAGCTACGGCAAGGTCCTGTTGGATGCGAACGGAAACTTTCTATATGAATCCCATGCAGACGAGGGCTTCGACTTCCGGATGCAGGGATTCGGGCAGAATCATCTATACCCATCTAAGACGACCTTCTACCGGACAATCAAGGGGAAGAACGTACTGTACAGAGACTATTACATCCTGCAGTCGTCGGCAGACATGAACACGGCGGAGTTTTCACGCCTGGTCGATGGTCTGATCCAGGAGATCAAGGAGTCAGGCGCGGAGATCGAAACCATGACACCACAGGAGTTAGAGAGGCTGAAAGGCTATGAAGTACAAGTCAATCATCATTAACCCGGAGGATCACCGCTGCGTGATCTGCGGAAGTTCCTACAATCTGGAATGGCACCACTGCATTCACGGTACCGCAAACCGGAAATGGGCGGATGCCTACGGACTTACCGTGTGGCTGTGTCATGACTGCCACCGGCACATACATGATGATGCTGCATGGCGAGAGCGCGACCAGCAGCTTGAAGCGACAGCGCAGCGCAAGTTCGAAGATAAGTACGCACCGGACGCCCACCGTCTATGGATGCAGATCTTCGGCAAGAACTACTTGGATGGTTAAGGCATAGGGCCTTAATCAAATATAGATTGAATTGCTTGCAGTTCAGCAAGGGTTCATCTGATTTTAGTCATACGATGTAACTATCAACTGTAGTCGGCCTGGACTGAATCCCAGGCCGAGAAAGGAGCGACATGGCCACACCACCATTTTTAATTTACGAGAGTTGGTCAACGCTCATTACGAATCTACCGACAGAACAAGCCGGAGAGCTTATCCAGGCTATGTGCTCAAAGCAGCTCGGTCAGGACTATGAAATCACTGATCCGTCTGTAAATGCCATTTTCATGATGATTTCACAGACGATGGACGAGAACCGGACGAGCTACAACCAAAAGGCAGAGCGGAACCAGAAGGCAGCACAGAAGCGCTGGCATAAAGAAGATAAGCGTTCGGATGAAAGCACAGTACAGACGGATGCAGATGGTATGCAGATGTATGCGAACGCATGCGAACGCATACAGACGGATGCAGATGGATGCGAATATAGGTATAAGTATAAGTCTAATAAAGAAACACACTCTAAAGAGTGTGTAAAGAAAGCTGCTTCGCAGCAGCCGCCCTCCATCGAGGATGTGAGATCGTTCGCGAGGGATGAGGGGATGAGCGGTTTCAATGCAGACGCATTCTGGAACTTCTATGAGTCTAAGGGCTGGAAGATCGGTGGTGAAGATATGGCAGACTGGAGATCTGCAGCGCGCTGCTGGCATGCGAGGGACCGGAACAAGCCCACCAGCAGGGCACCGAATAACACGTTCTTAGATATCCCGAAGCAGAATATTGATTACGACGCGATCGCGTCAGCGAGGAGGAGACATGACACAGTGCGAGCTGATACTGAATGCTCTGTCTGATGGCGGAACGATCACGAACACAGAGGCCGTCGAGAATCTCGGCATCGCTCGACTGGCTTCCAGAGTTCATGATCTCCGCCGGCAGGGCTACAACATTGGTTCTACATGGGAGACCGGTCGGAACC
>ERZ1034925.309-NODE-309-length-24196-cov-6.518247_pt1 | contig 24196 bp, 19 predicted proteins | sample MGYA00520687_ERZ1034925 | MGnify/ENA primary metagenome ERZ1034925 (study PRJEB33766, sample SAMN09781758) | gut metagenome | biome: gut microbiome | host: Homo sapiens | place: Madagascar | study: EMG produced TPA metagenomics assembly of the PRJNA485056 data set... | reverse complement strand
GGATAGGGAGAGAGGGTTTATACGCAGAGATGTATCTATATCGTGTGTATGGAACTATACAAAGCAGAGGCAGAGAAAAGCAGAAAATTCATGCGCCCGTGGTGAGAAGTGGGAAAGCGCGTGATACCGTCGATGGTAGGACGGCCTGCTTCCTCCCGGGCCGGGGCAAAAATGCTGCGTCAGACATAGGCCGAGGGTGGGCAGGCCTGCAGCAAAAGAATAGATAGAGAAAGGGCGTGACGGTCATGGCAAAAAATGGGCACCCTCCCAAATATGCGACGGTCGAAGAAATGCAGGCCGTCATTGACCAATACTTTGAGGATTGCAAGGGAGAGCCAATCATCGGCGATGACGGCATGCCGATCCTTGACAAATTCGGGCAGCCGTTTATCATTCACCAGCGCCCGCCGACGGTGACGGGGCTGGCGCTTGCACTGGGGTTTACGAGCAGACAGGCGCTGCTGAACTATCAGGCGAAGAAAGGGTTTGTTGACACGGTTACGCGCGCAAAGGCACGGATCGAGGCTTACGCCGAAGAGCGGCTCTTCGACCGAGACGGTCAGAGGGGCGCGGAATTCAGCCTGAAATACAATTTCCGGTGGGCAGCGGAAGAGAAAAAACCGGAAGAGGCGGCAGAAAATGTGTGCGGCGTCGCGGAACTTCCTGCGGTGCTGCCGCAGCCTGTGGACGCGGGAGGTGATGACAGTGGCACGTAGCGTCGTATGGACGCCGCAGCCGAAACAGGCGTTGTTCATGTCCCGTTGGGAGGACGAAGCTCTGTACGGCGGTGCTGCAGGTTAGGCGGGGGGAAATCTGACGCCCTGGTCATCGAGGCGCTGCGGCAGGTGGACGTGCGCTACTATAAGGCGCTGATCCTGCGAAAGACCTTCCCGCAGCTCGCCGAGCTGATCGACAAGACACTCAACTATTATCCGCGCATCTACCCGGGCGCGCGATACAACGGAAGCAACCACACATGGACATTTCCGAGCGGGGCAAAGATCATTTTCGGCTCGATGCAGTACGCAAAGGACAAGATCAAGTATCAAGGTCAGGCGTATGACTTTATCGCATTTGACGAGTTGACGCACTTTACATGGGAGGAGTACAGCTATCTTTTCTCCCGTAACCGACCGAACGGGCCGGGGACGCGCGTATATATCCGCAGCACGGCAAACCCCGGTGGCATCGGGCACGGCTGGGTCAAGGAGCGCTTTATCACGGCGGCTCGACCGATGCAGACGGTGCGGGAAGAGGCGACTGTGCGCTTCCCTGACGGGCACGAGGAAACGCGCATGAAAAGCCGCATCTTTGTGCCGAGCACTGTATTTGACAACAAGATCCTGCTGCAGAACGACGAAAACTATTTGACACGCCTTGCGGCCATGCCGGAAGCAGAAAAAAACGCGCTGCTTTACGGGGACTGGGATACCTTTTCTGGGCAGGTGTTTACCGAGTGGCGCAACGACAGCGAGCACTACCGCGACCGCATCAACACGCACGTCATCGCGCCGTTCCAGATCCCACGCGAGTGGCCGGTCTGGTGTGCGATGGACTGGGGATATTCGCGCCCCTTTGCCATCGGCTGGTTTGCGGTCGACGGGGACAGGCGGCTCTACCACATCGCCGAGTACTACGGCTGCACGGGCACGCCGAACGAGGGAGTGAAAATGGAGCCGACAGCGGTGGCGCGGAAGATCAAACGCATTGAAGAAGAGGACCCAAATCTCAAGGGGCGGCACATCTACCGCGTGGGCGATCCCGCGATCTGGGGGACGCAGGGAACGGAGAGCATCGGATCGCTCTTTGAGCGGGAGCGCGTCTATTTCGAGCGCGGCGACAATGCGCGCATCGACGGGAAGATGCAGCTGCATCACCGGCTTGCATTTGACGAGAACGGGATCCCGATGCTGTATGTGTTTGACACCTGCAAGAATTATATCCGAACGGTGCCGAATCTCGTTTACGATGAAAAGCACGTCGAGGACGTGGACACCGAGCAGGAGGATCACATCTACGACATGACGCGCTATGTGTGCATGGAGAATCCCATCGCGGCGCGGAAGAACACGCCGCCGAAGCCGGTCGTCTACGACCCGCTCGAAATCAACAAGCAGAGCTACGACAGATATGCGTGGTTCCAACACACCTAAAAGGGGGAAGGATATGGCAAACATGAGGAGATACCCGCAGACTCAGCAGCAGGCAGACGCGGCGGGCACGGCGGCAATGCTCGGGGCGAAGGGCGGCGCGCCGCTTGTCGGCGCATTCCGGGACAGCGACGTTACGCTTACCGGCGGCGCGGCCATCGGCAGCAAGGAGGTCGGCGAGGCGGTAGAGACGCTGCAGAAGTACCGGCGGGGCAAGAGCAACTTCGAAAACCGCATCATCAGCGAAGAACAATGGTGGAAGCTGCGGCACTGGGAGGACATTCGGCGCGGCACGCAGGGTACGGGGGAATCGCCTGAGCCTGCGAGCGCATGGCTTTTCAACTCCATCACCAACAAGCACGCGGACGCAATGGACAACTACCCCGAGCCGGTGTGCCTGCCGCGCGAACCGAGCGACGAGGAAAGCGCAAAGACGCTCTCGGCGGTGCTGCCGGTCATCATGGAATACAACGAGTTTGACAACACCTACAGCATCGAATGGTGGGAGAAGCTCAAGCACGGCGTCGCGATCTACGGCATTTTCTGGGACAAGGAAAAGGAAAACGGCCTTGGCGACATTGCCATTGAGCGCATCGACCCGCTGAACATCTTCTGGGAACCGGGCGTTGAGGATATCCAGAAGAGCAGGAACGTGTTTACGGTGTCGCTCGTCGATGAGGATATTCTCGAGGAGGAATACCCGCAGTTCGCGGGCAAGATCGGCGGCAGCAGCGTGTCGCTTGCAAAGTATGAGTATGACGATTCCATCGACACGAGCGGCAAGGTTGCCGTGGTGGACTGGTATTACCGCAAAAAGGCTGTGAACGGGCGCACGGTGCTGCATTACGTCAAGTTTATCGACGAGGAGCACATCATCTACGCGAGCGAAAATGACCCGGAATGCGCCGAGGACGGCTTTTACGCGGACGGGGAATATCCGTTTGTGTTTGACACACTCTTTCCGGAAAAAGGCTCACCCGCAGGCTTCGGCTATACGGCCATCGCCAAGGATCCGCAGCTATACATCGACAAGCTGTGGGGGAATATCCTTGAAACGTCGATGATGGGCAGCAAGCGTCGGTATTTCGCAAGCGAGAGCTTGAACATCAACGAGCAGGAGTTCCTCGACTGGCGAAAGCCCATTATCCATGTGTCGGGCGAGATCAACGACAACCGCCTGCGCGAGGTGGTGACGCGCCCGCTCGATTCCATTTACGCGAACATCGTGCAGATGAAGATCGACGAGATGAAGGAAACGAGCGCAAACCGCGACGTTTCCAATGGCGGCACGTCCTCCGGCGCGACAGCTGCTGCGGCGATCAGCGCATTGCAGGAAGCGGGCAACAAGGCGAGCCGTGACATGATCGCCGGCGGCTACCGCGCGCAGACAAAGATCGTGCGCATGTGTATTGAGCGCATGCGGCAGTTCTACGACGCGACGAGATCCTTCCGCATCACGAATGAGATGCCCTACGAGTACGCGCAAATCGGCGTAAACGAGCTGGGCGATCAGGTGACGGGCGTGGACAGCCTCGGCAATGAGCTGTTCCGCAGGCCGGTCTTTGACATCAAGATCAAGGCGCAGAAAAAGAATCCGTTCTCCCGCGCAGAGCAGAACGAGCGAGCAAAGGAGCTGTATTCGCTCGGTTTCTTCTCCCCTGACAGGGCGCAGGAAAGCATGATCGCGCTCGACATGATGGATTTTGAAGGCATCGACAAGATCAAGAGTCAGGTCAACGAGGGCGCGACGCTGTACAACGTGGTGCAGCAGCAGAGCGAGCAGCTGCAAAAGGCACTTGCGGTCATCGGTCAGCTCACGGGGCAGGATATGGGGCTCGGCGCCGCCACCCCCGGCACGGCGCATGGCGGCGGCACATCGCAGCCGACGGGCAGCAGCGGCGGCATCGAAAGCAGAAACGCGGACGCGCAAGGAGCAAAGACCCCCTACATGCAGAAGCTCGCTGAGCGCAGCAAGCCCAACATGGAAGCCGGCAGCAGCGCTGCCATGCCCGGCATGTAAGGCATGACGCGGGCAAAAATCCAGTGCGGGGCAGGGCACTACTGCATCATCTGCGAGGGGCATTCCGCCGACACAGCCTGCTGCAACTACATCACGGGCGTGCTGTACGCTTTCGGCGGCTACGTCAAAAGCCGGGAGGCGGCGGGAAAGTGCAAGGTCGAGCGCTTCGAGATCGATGAGGGATCGCCGCGCTTTGCCATCTGCTGTTGGGGAGATGACCGCATTGAGGCGGCGTTCCTCGCGGCCTGCATCGGGCTCAAACAGCTGGAAAACACAAGGCCGGACGCGATTTCGGTGCAGGTGGAAGAAAAATAAAAAATATTTTTTTCAATCCGTGGTGAGAAGGTGAGAGTGCTTGTGCTACGCTGAGAGCGAGCAGGGGCATTCTCTCCTTTCACTCGCAGCGGGGGCTGCGGCGGTTCTCTTCATCTTTCCGCCGCACTCGCGCGCTGCGAGTGCGAATTGGGGAGATCCTGCTCGGCTTACACGGGGAGCCAAACGCCCGCGATTTGATCATGCAGGAGGGAATGAGATGAACCTCAACACCATGCTTTCCGTTATCCTGAGCCTCTTTGACGGCGGCGCTGCCGCTGCGGGGGCCGCTGCCGGTGCATCGGGCGGCGCAGAGGGAGCGGCAGGCGCACAGGGCGATACCACAAATGCAAGCCCTTCTCCCACCCGGAAGGGCAAATCGGGCGAATACGCTAACGTCGTTTTTGGCAAGCAGGAGACACCTGACGATACGGGACTCTCTTCTGGCGAGCCGAAGGGCGAGGGCGCGAAGATGCAGCAGCACGACGCCGGGGCTGCGAAAGACGGCGAGGGAGACCTCAAAAAGGAGTTCCTCGATCTCGTAAATGGCAAGTACAAGGACGTCTATACCGCAGAGACGCAGCGCATCATCAACCGCAGATTCGGCGAAGAGAAGGCCAAAGATCAGAAGATCGCCGATTCGCAGCCCATTATCGACACACTGATGCGCCATTATGGCGTGTCGGACGGCGATATGAGCAAGCTGCGCGCGGCTTTTGAGGGCGATGCGGCGCTCAACAGCGTGCTCTACAACGCGGAGGCGGAGAGCATGGGCATGAGCGTTGAACAGTACCGCGAGTATGTACGCATGCAGCAGGAAAATGAGGCGCTCAAAAAGCGCGAAGAGAGCAGACTTGCAAAAGAAGCTGGCGAATACAAATACAACGATTGGATGCGCCAAGCAGCAGAAATGATCGGCACGCCGGATAATCCGGGAGAATACCCGAATTTCAATTTTAAGGCGGCGATGGATCATAGCCCGAGATTTTTGCATCTGCTCGAAAACCATTTTTCTGTCAAGGACGCTTATGAATCTACGTTTCTCGCTGATATTAAAGCGGAGGTCGCGGCGAAAGCTGCGGCGGAGATGGAAAAGCGTGTGATGGACAATGTTCGCGCCAAGGGCATTAGACCAAACGAGAACGGAACAACCTCCCAGCCGGGGGTCATCGTCAAGAATGACCCAAGCAAATTCACGAAAGCCGACCGCGCAGAGATCGCAAGGCGCGTGCGGCGCGGCGAGCGCATCGTGCTGTGATGCCCGCCGAAGAATACCGACTGAACGAAGGGAGAACAACAAGCTATGAAGCTGAACGACATTTACATTCTGCCGGTCGTGCTGAACCTTTTTGAGGGCCAGACGAACGTGACCACCGACGCCGGTCTTTCCGGCGAGATGAAAACCTACTACTGCGACACCCTGATCGACAACGCAGAGCCCGAGCTGGTGCATGACCGCTTCGCGCAGAAGCGCAACATTCCCAAGGGCAAGGGCAAGGAGATCGAGTTCCGCAAGTATGACCCGCTGCCCAAGGCGCTCACGCCCATCACCGAAGGTGTGACCCCCAAGGGCCGCAAGCTGTCCATGACCACGCTGACCGCGCAGGTCGACCAGTACGGCGATTTCGTGGAGATCTCCGATATCCTCGAGCTCACCGCCATCGACAACAACCTGCAGGAGGCTACCGTGCTGCTCGGCTCTCAGGCCGGCCGCACGCTTGACACCATCACCCGCGAGGTCATCAACGGCGGCTCGAACGTCCAGTACGGCGAGGGCCAGGTGACGGGCCGCCATCTGCTCGTCGGCGGTGAGGCCACGGGCAACCACTATTTCACGGTGCGTGCCGTCCGCAAGGCGGTTCGTTTCCTGAAAACCATGAACACGCCGCGCTATGAGGGCAGCTACTGGGCGATCATTCACCCGGACTGCTCCTACGACATTCAGGACGACCCTGATTGGAAGCGCCCCCACGAGTACAAGGACACCGCCAACATCTATGACGATGAGATCGGCAAGATCGCGGGTGTCCGCTTTGTGGAGACCACCGAGGCGAAGGTGTTCCATGCCGATGACCTCACCGAGGGTGCGCGTGAGCTCAAGGTAAAGAGCGCAAGCGGCAAGACCATCACCGTCAATGAGACCATCACGGCGGGCGACGCCGCGAAGCTCGCGGGCCGCATGGTTATCATCGGCAGCGAGATCCTTGAGATCGAGAGCGCCGCGGCTGCGGCTGCGGGCAGCGCGACGATCACGCTGAAAGACGCTCCTGCCACGTCCCCGGCGGCATCGACCGTCGTTTATCCCGGCGAAGCTGGTGCGAAGGGCCGCAACGTCTACTCTACCCTCATCATGGGCGCAGAGGCTTACGGCACGACCGAGCTGACCGGCGGCGGTCTTGAGCACATCGTTAAGCCGCTTGGCTCTGCCGGCACTGCTGACCCGCTGAACCAGCGTGCGACCGTTGGCTGGAAGGCCACCAAGGTTGCAGAACGTCTGGTTGAAGCGTATATGATCCGCGTGGAGACCACTTCCACGTTCGACGAGACCCCGCTGACCTAACCACCAAGGGGGCGGCTGCTGATGCCGCCCCCACCAATGAAACGGAGGGAAACCCGATGAGCGAAGCAAAGATCAATCCGGCTGCTGATGCCGCCCGCGCAGGCGAGGAATACGTCAGCGTCCGCCTGTTCAAGGACAACGGCAAGTACAAAGACGACCTGCTGGTGTGCGTGAACGGCGAATCGTGCCTGATCCGACGCGGTGTGACCGTGCAGATCAAGAGAAAGTTCCTGTGGGCGATCCAGAACCAGATGAAACAGGACGCCTCGACCGCAAACCTCATTCAGTCGATGAGCAGCGACTACGAGGACAGCGCGAAAGCGCACAACGTATAAGTAAATACTCCGCGAAACACAAAAATGAGTTGCGACACGGCGCAGCAAGGGACGAAAAAAGTCGCTCTTGCTGCGCCGTTTCTCATAAGAGAGGTGACGAGATGATCGAAGAAAAGGCATACGTGATGCAGGAGATCAACCTTGGGCGTCAGGGGGAAAACAAGGCGCGCAGGGTGAGCTTCGACATTGCAGGCAAATGGCGAGAGACCTACGGCGCGGGCGGCGCATTCGGCCTGATCGTGCAGCGAGAGGGCGACGCGGCGCCGTATCCCGTAACGCTCAGCGAAGAGGGCGGCGTGCTCTTCTGGACGGTGAGCAATACGGACACGCACGTTCCCGGAGAAGGCCGCGCGGAGCTGCGCTACACGATGGGCGATGTAATCGCCAAAAGCCAGATTTACAAGACGCGCGTGCGCGCGGCGATGGGCGAAAGCTCAGAGACCCCGCCGCCGGCGTATCAAAGCTGGGTGGACGAGGTGCTCAAGGCCGGGGCGAGCGCGGAGACGGCGGTCTCCAAGATGCCCTACGTGGACAGCGCGACGGGGCACTGGTTCAAGTGGGACGCGGCGCAGAACGCCTTTACCGACACGGGCATTGCCGCGACCGGCCCGAAGGGCGACACCGGCCCCAAGGGAGACAAGGGCGAGCAGGGCGAGCGCGGCATGCAGGGTGAGCGCGGCCCCGCCGGCGCAACCGGCGCGACCGGCGCACGCGGCGAAGCAGGCCCCAAGGGCGATACCGGCGCAGTTGGCCCCAGAGGGGAGCAGGGCGAAACCGGCCCGCAGGGACTCACAGGCCCAATCGGCCCGCAGGGTCCACAGGGAGAACCCGGCCCGCGCGGCGCGACCGGCCCGCAAGGCCCGGAGGGCAAGCAGGGTCCGCAGGGATTGACCGGTGAGACCGGCCCCATCGGCCCGCAAGGCCCGCGCGGCGAGCAGGGCGTTCAAGGCGAGCAGGGCCCGCGCGGTGAGACCGGCAAGGGCCTCACGGTGCTGAGCTACTACGCGAGCAAGGCCGCGCTGGACGCAGAGAAGAAGGCGACGGCAAAGGCGGGCGATGCCTACGGCGTCGGCGCGGCACAGCCGTATGACATTTACATTTTCGACGGCGAGACCGGCGAATTCATCAACAACGGCCCCTTGCAGGGAGCGAAGGGCGAGACCGGCGAGCGCGGCCCGCAAGGCATTCAGGGCCTGAAGGGAGACCCCGGCAAAGACGGCACAAAGGGCGCGGACGGTCTGCCTGGGAAAGACGGCGCAGACGGCAAAACGCCGGTCAAGGGCACGGACTACTTCACACCTGCCGACGTCAACGAGATCGCGGCGGAAGCGGCGAAGAAGGTCGACATCTCCGGCAAGCTGGATAAGCCCGCAAACAATGCAACCGCGACGGCAGGGCAGTTGCTTACTAAGACCGCAGATGGACAGGAATGGCAAGACCGCGAGAAAGACGTGGTTAATGCAACATTGACTGGAGACGATTTTGACCCGTATGTATCAAATCCTGCTCCTGATGAAATTCTTACAGCAGTACAAGCTGGAAAAGTTATAGAGCTGAGTTACAACAAAGAGACATATTTTTGCAATTATATTCTCGTCAATGAGGAAACCGGGGAAGCCACCCTCCGATTTTTGCATAGCGGAATATCTAACAACCTTTTTACTATACAGGAGCTTACCCTCTACAGAGGAAGCCAAAACTCAGAATGGAGTTGGAACTATTCATTCAAGGACACATCTGGGTATCTCGGTTTTAATGGCGATGCAAGCAACGTCACGGCGGCGTTTACAGTTGCCTCCACACGCACGGCGCTGGAATCCGGCACGAGGCTTGAGATCCTGTTCGGCAAAATCGCCAAGTGGTTTAACGACCTCGGTTGGCTTGCTTTTAAAGATACCGTGACGACGAACGACGTCTCTGCGGGCATCAAGGCGAGTCTCAGCAGGGCAGACAGTGCGCTGCAAAGCGTGAGCAAGAGTGACGTCGGGCTCGGCAATGTTGCAAATGAGAGGCAGTACTCTTCCGCGAATCCGCCGCCGTACCCTGTCACAAGCGTCAACGGCAAGACGGGCGCGGTCACAGTGAGCGCGCCGACCGTCCCCGCCACTACCTCCCTCATCAAGGGCGACGGCTCGGGCGGACTGGCCGCGGCGACGGCGGGCACGGACTATGCGCTGCGGCCGACCACGCGCAAGGTGACGCTCTCCGCCTCGGGCTGGAACAGCAGCACCAAGCAGCAGACGGTGACATGCAGCGGCGTGCTCTCGGACGCAACAAAGCAGCTGCTGATTCCCACGCCCGTTAACACGGCGGCGGGAAATCCCTACGACGAGGCGAGCATTCAGATGGTCGCGCAGGGCGCGAACAGCGTGACGTTCTACGCCGACACTGTGCCGACAGTGGGCATTGACGTCTATGTGACGATCTACCCCATCAACTATCTCGGGTAAGGGGGCGAGGACATGATCTGGAACATGAGGAGAAGGAAGAAAAAGAAAGTAAGCCTGAAATGGTATTTCAATTCACAACTAAGCATTCTTGAGAATCGCACATATACTGCAAATTTTACATCTAATGGAAGAACATTTATCGAGCTAATCACTAATATATCTTCCTGGTCGGGGGGACTTGCATACGGTTTTTATGCGTATGGTGGCAATAGAAGTGATATTGTCTATAGTAACAAGACAAACACATGGAAAGCCGAAGCGTATCGAACCGTCGAATTTGACGAAGCACCCACCGGCGAATTGCTGGCATTCCTGCAAGCGAACGCCACGCCGCTATGAGAAAGGAGCACACATGAACCTTAGAAACGCCCTCAGATATATATATATATATATCGGCTGAACCTTGCGAAAGCGGGGTGGGAGTATGATCTTCAACCCCGTGAGAACCGGAGGGAGCGCCAAGGAGTACACGATCACGGCGGGAAACGGCATCACCACGAACGCAACCAAACAAAAGCCCGGGCACGTATTTAAAGCGACTTCGAGCATAGGCAGCAGAACCCCTAAAATGACATTCCAAGATCCAGACACCGAAGAGTGGCTCACCATTAACGGCTCAGGCAGAACCTCTAATTTCGTGATGCCCTGCGCCGATGTGACAATTACTTACCAATAGGAGAAAAGAGTATGAGCACTGTTCTGAAAGCAAATAACACCGAAACGCCGTGCGAGGCGGCGGAACACTACCGCGACAGCGCGTGGGGACGCCCCACCTGCACGGTGACGATCAAGGGCAGCGCGGCGGAGATCGCCGCCCTGCTACCGAACAATGCGCCGTGGTCGCTTATTGAGCGTGAGGACGTGCTTGACGAGAGCGGCGCGCCCACGGGGCAGACCGTCGACCACGAGCGCGACATGAGCGAGTACAGTCTCAGCGGCGACATCACCGACCACCGCGACGGAACGGTATCTATCAAGATGGGCAAGCCAACGGAGACCGAGAGCGCCAAAGCGACCGTCACCGCCCTTGCGGGTGAGCCGGTCACATACGCCCGCGCGGTGAAGCTGCGCCCCATTATCGAGCAGGCGGCGGTCAGCCTGAGCGACGGCGAGGCGGCAAGCGTGCCGGAACTCATCACGGCATGGGCGTACCCCGTTGATTACGCCAAGGGCGACCGCAGACGCTACGGCGGGAAGGTGCACAAGTGCCGTCAGGCGCATACCTCGCAGGCCGACTGGACGCCGGACAAGACACCGAACCTCTGGGCGGTCATCGACGCCGAGCACGCGGGCACGCAGGCAGACCCAATTCCCGCAGCGCGCGGCATGGAATATGAATACGGCAAGTATTACCTCGACGGCGAGGACGGCAAGGTGTACCTCTGCGAGCGTACGGGCGAGCAGGCAGGCGGCAAGATCACGCTGCAATACCTGCCGCACGAGCTTATCGGCAACTATTTCAAGGCGGTGAGCGCATGAAACTACTGAAAGCGATCCGAGACGCAGACGCGCTGCGCCCGAACAAGCTGAGCACGCCGCGAAAGGCGGAAATGCTCATGGAGCTGGAAGCCCGCTTTGCCGAGATGATGGGGGTAGATGCCCCCACCCTCTCGGTGAACACCGAGGACGACACGGCGAGTGTGGAGGACTTCGAGCTGCTGATGCCGGACGGGCACTGCGAATGCTATGCCCTGTATCTGGCGGCAGCGCTTGACGCCTACAATCAGGACAGTGCCCTCTACGCCAACGACTACGCGCTTGCAAACCGGGCAGTTGAGAACGCCATGGCATGGTGGAGAAGAAACAACCGAAAAGCGAGCCTCGGCAACTGGAAGGTGTGATGACGAGTGCCGACGACATTTCAGCTGGTGGAGACCACCTTCCCGAACGGGGAAGGGAAGAACACGCAGGAGCAGATCGAGGGGATCTATGACTATCTCTTCGTACTGCTGGAACAACTGCGCTATACGCTGTTCAATCTGGACGACAGCAACGTCAATCCCAATGCGATGAGCGACTTTATCAAGAATATCCGCGAACCGATCTATGCCAAGATCGAGGACACGAACAAGAACGTGAATGAGCTGAGCATCACGGCGCAAGGGCTGGCGGCGCGCATCGGCGACGCAGAGGGGGACATCACACAGCTCAGCGCGCGGGCAGACGGGCTCGCGGCAGAGATCAAAAACGCCAAGGGCGACATTACCCAGCTCGGCGCGAGAGCGGACGGCCTTGCCGCGCGGATCAGCAGTGCCGAGGGGAACATTACGCAGCTGGGCGCGACGGCGAATGGGCTGAGCGCGCGGATCAGCAGCAACGAGGGCAGTATCACGAACCTGACGGCGGACATCAACGGCATTCGCACGCAGGTGAGCGGGAAAATCAACAGCTCGGAGGCGCAGACGCTCATCGACCAGAGCCTTAACGGGATCACGCTGGCGGCGACGAGCGGAGAGAGCGGGACGATCTTCAAGCTCATGTACGACGGCGCGGTGCTGGCAAGCACGGGCTCGGTCGACCTCTATGTGGACGCGGTGAATGTGTACGGTACACTGACGGCGGAACGCCTGCAAGGAAGTTCGATCAGAATTCTGGACGATGAGGGAAACAGATGCGGTTACATCTATTCAACCTACGCAAGCTCGGCGGAAACGAAGATCGAGTTGGACTCGGACGCCATCGAGATCGGCGGCGACGAGGGCAGCGTGTTCATCGGCTCGGTATGGGATCGGAGCACAAGATCGTACTCCGCCTCTATCGAGGTGGACGGAAACTCGCAGGAGGTTCAGATCAAGGGCGACGTCATTCCGAACGCGAACGCGCTCTATAACCTCGGCAGCCGGAATTTCGTGTGGGACGCGATCTATTGCAGCACGGACGCACTCAACGGCTCGGACAGGAACATCAAGAACAGCATCGAGGCGCTGCCGGAGAAGTACGTGAGCATGTTTGAGCGCATCGAGCCGAAGCGCTACAAGCTCAACAGCGGCACGAGCGGGCGCTTTCACACCGGATTCATCGCGCAGGAGGTAGAGGACGCCATGCGCGCGTGCGGCATTGACTCGCAGGAATTCGCGGGCTGGGCCGCTGCCATGCGCGAGGACGGCAGCGAGACCTATTTTCTGCGGTACAGCGAATTCATTCCGATCCTGTGGGCGAAGGTACGCGAGCAGGAGAAGAGGCTAAAACGATTGGAGGGAACGACATGAATGAGAAGATCAAGCAGGAAGCGACACATGCGATGCAGCTTGTCAGCATGCTGAACGTCAGCGGCGAGGCGGTGGACGTGGTGGCGGCGGCGCGGCAGGCGCTGCGCAACATTATGGCCATCTGCGACGCGACGGCGCCACCGGAGGAAGCGAAAGGAGCGGCCAAAAATGAGACTGCCTGAGATCACCCCGTACGCCAACCGGCGCATGCAGCAGGAGAAATTCGGAGGCATCAACCACACGTTCGGCGCGTCGGGCGGCGAGCTGTACGACATGAGCAACCTGTCGGCACGGTTTTTCCCGCTGCTCGCGCCGCGCGCGAGACGCTACACCGTACGCTCCGGCATGGGCAAGGCAAACGGCATTTTCAGCGCAGGCAAACTCTACGAGGTATACGGGACAAGGCTCTACATCGACGGCGTGCAGAAGGGCAGCGTCCAAGACAGCGAAAAAACCTTCTGCGCGCTCGGGGAGCGCGTGCTTATCTTTCCAGACAAGATCGTATGTGAAAAGGACGGGACGATCAAGCCGATGGAGGCAAGCTACAGCGCGGCTTGGCTTACCTTTGGGGACGGGACGTATGCAGACGAAAAGGCGGCGGCGAACAGCATTACGACGACCGGCGCAGCGTTCCCGTTCAATGTGGGCGACGCGGTGACGATCTCCGGCTGCACGAAGATGCCATACAACAACCGCACGCCCGTTATTCGGGAGATCAGCGCGGACAAAAAGACACTGCGGTTTTATGAGAACACATTCCGCCTGCCGGACGGGCAGACGAGCATCACGGAAACGGGAACGGTGACGATCAAGAGGACGGTTCCCGACATGGACTTTGTCTGCACGAACGAAAACCGCGTATGGGGCTGCAAGGGTGACAGCATCTATGCAAGCAAGCTCGGCGACCCCTATAACTGGAACGTTTTTGAGAATCTGGCCACGAGCTCGTTCAACGTGGAAAGCGGCACGGCGGGGGCATTCACGGCCTGCGTCAGCTATCTCGGCTACCCATGCTTTTTCAAAGAGGACAAGATCTTCAAGATGTACGGCACGATCCCGACCAACTTCCAGCTCATGTCAAGCGCGGTGCTCGGCGTGCAGAAGGGCAGCGCAAAGAGCCTTGCCATCGCAGGAGAAACGCTCTACTACCTCTCCAAAGTTGGTGTGATGGCATACGGAGGCGGTATGCCGCGCTGCATTTCGCGCGTACTGGGGGACGAGGTGCGATTCACCGGCGGCGTGGGCGGCAGCGACGGTCTTAATTACTACGCAAGCCTCAAGACCGGGGCAGGGACGACACTCTACTGCTACAGCAGCGAAAACGGGACATGGCACAAGGAAGATGCGCTCCCCGTGGTGCAAATGGCCTACCACGGCGGTATCATGGCCTTAGTAGACGGCGGGTGCGTGCTGCTTGGAAGCCCCGCAGACATTCCCACAGGGGCGACGCGCGAGGGCGCGGTTGCAAGCGTTGCCGAGTTTGCCGACTATGACGGCGGATCGGTCGACGCGAAGCACGTGCAGCGCGTGCGGGCGCGGCTGGAATGCGAGAAGGGCGCAACGGTCGTGTTTCTTGTCAAATTCGACGGTGGCGCGTGGGAAGAGGTCGACCGCTGCGGGGCGCAGGAGAAAGACGTTTTCACGCTCAACTGCCCGATCCGCCGCTGCGACCACTTCAAGCTCAAGATCAAAGCAGAGGGAGAATACCGGCTCTATGCGATCGAATACGAATACGTGACGGGCGGGAGAAAGTGAGGGGAAGCAATGGCAGATTTTAAGCATAAAAACACCGACCTGAGCCTGATTACCGATCAGAACGACCTCGATCTCATCAGGCAGTATACCGAGGCCTACGACAAGGCTTATGCCGAGGGCGACAAGGCGGGGCAGCAGGCCGCGCACGACGCGGCGGAGAAAATTCGCGCGAAATACCAGTACAGCGGCGGCACAGACGGCAGCGACTACATCAAGCTCGGCAGCGGCGAAACGCTGCGGCAGCCGAGTGCGCCGAAAGCCGACACGAGCTGGCTCGACAAGCTGGGCGAGAGCAGCTACAACTACGACGCAAACGGCAAGATCAGCGCGGCACTGGACGCGATGCTCAACCGCAAGCCGTTCTCTTATGACGCGGTAAGCGACCCACTCTATCAGCAGTATCGCAAGCAGTATACGCGCGAGGCAGACCGCAGCGCAGAGGACGTGCTCGGCAAGGCGGCTGTAATGACCGGCGGCATGCCGTCCACGGCGGCGGTCACGGCAAGTCAGCAGGCGAGCGACTACCAGATGAGCCAGATGACGGACAAGATCCCCGAGCTGCAGCAGCTTGCCTACGGCATGTACATGGACGGCATCAACCTCGACCGGCAGAATCTCAACACGCTCATCGGTCTTGAGGACAACAACTACAGCCGCTGGCTCAGCAACCGAGACTATCTTTATCAGCTCGCGCGCGATCAGGTGGGCGATCAACAGTACGCCGACAGCCTTGCCTATCAGAAGGAGCAGGACAAGCTCAAGTACAACTATCAGAAGGAACGCGACGCCATCGAGGACGCGCGCTACGACGCGGAATGGCAGTATAAATTGCAGCAGGCCGCGCTGCAGGCGGCGAAAAAAGCAAGCGGCGGCAGCAGAAGCTCCGGCGGGTCAAGAAGCTATTCCGGCGGCACGATGGACTATGAAGGCCTGTTTGCCGCGGCGCAGGCGAGCGGGAACCCCAAGAGCTGGCTTGCACAGAAGGCGAACTACCAGAAGTACGGTTTTACATCGTCGAGCGGGCTCTATTCCGACTATGAAAACTGGCTGGAAGGTCAAAACGGTGGAAGTTCAAGCAAAGGCTATAATTCGAGCAATTTCAATGCGGCTATGAGCAGTCTGCGCACGATGCTTGCGCAGGGGCGTACCGATTATGCTGTTGGAGGTATTGATTCCTTCTGGGATAAGCTGAGCGACGAGCAAAAGGCACGCGTGCAGAAGATGCTGAACGAATACGGGCTGACTTACACGGAGGGCTGATATGGGAAAGCTGGTAGCACTGAACACCAATAACAAAGAGAAGAAATTAAAGACCGAGCAGCCAACTGCGGCCATTGTTGCACAGGGGCAGCGCGGGAAATTGATGCAGACCGGGAGCGCGAGCGCCCCGGTCTCTTCCCCGCCTACAGTATATCGCACGAGTCCGGTGAAGATGACACCAGTGACGCAGCAGAATGTCGTGACGCCGAAGATGCCCGCGCAGAGCGGCGCAAGCCCGATGTTCCGGCGGCAGAACGTTGTCACGCCAAAGTGGCAGAGCCCCATCATGCAGGGGCTCAACAGCGGCGCTTTGCAGCAGCAGAACGCAAAGCCATACCAGAGCAAGGAAGCCCTTGAGCAGCATGTGAAGGACGTGAAGCCGCAGACGGTTGCGCAGCGCATCGGAAACACGGCAAAGGGCGCAGTAAAGACCTACGGCTCTGGATTTGTCAACGCTGTGGGCATGAAGCAGGTCGGCGTCGGATTGCAGCAGCGCGAGGAAGCCGAGAAAGAAATTGCGCTGTGGGATCAGGACATCAAGGCACAGCGCGCCGTGCTGGCAGACCCGAGCAGCACGGCGTCTGAGCGCGACACGGCGCGCAACGTCATCACGGCGCTGGAAGCAAAAAAAGCCGCATACCTGCAGGCATACGGCGAGGGCGGTGAGGTGGAGCGCACGGCGGGCAACATCTACAAGGCCGCCGACCGCCTCGCCGACAGCGGCGCAAAGGACATCAGCAAGGCAAAGCGCGATCTTGGCGGCGCGGGGCGGCTTGCAGTCGACGTTGGCGTGGCGGGCGCGCAGATGGGCATGGACGCGGCTCTTGGCCTTCCGACGGGCGGAAGCGCACTCCCTGCGATGTTTGTCCGCAGCACGGGCGGAAGCGCGCAGGAAGCACGCAGACAGGGCGCGACGCACGAGCAGCAGGTCAACTACGGCTTTACCAGCGGCGCGCTGAGCGTGGCGACCGAGAAGATCGGCAACGCGGCTGCCCCGTTCCGCAAGATGTTTGGCAAGGGCTTCTTAGATGACGTTATTGAGCGCACGATGGGCAACCTTACAAAAAGCACTGCGGGCAAGCTCGTGCTCTCGTTCCTTGAAGAGGGCGGCGAGGAAGTGCTTGAGGATCTTGTTCAGCCTGCGCTGCAAATGATTTACAACGGCAAGACGCTCGGCGGGAGCTACAGCGAGCTGGAAGCGGCGGAAGTGCTGAATGACTTCCTTGTCGGCGGTATCCTCGGCGGGCTTGGCGGCGGCGTGGAAGTGGCGGCAAATCGCTTCGCGCGCTTTGATAACTCCCTCGGAGAGAACGGGCGCAAGGCGATTCGCGGCTCGTACCAGGAGGGCAAGGACACGGCGGAGCACGTGAAGGACTTTATCCCTGCCTACAATGCGGGCGTGGAGGGCAAGGCGAACCCGAACCCGACGAATGAGACGGCCTATGCAGGCTATGTCGCAGGGCAGAACGACGCGAAGGCCGAGGCGCGCAAGAAGTCTTTTGCGCAGGAAAGCGAGCGCGGCAGCGGCCTTGTCTATGACGAATACGTTGCCCGCGAGATGAACAGCACGACGGCAGACGAGATCAACACCGTCGCAAAGGCGCTTGGCGTGCGCGTGCGCATGGCTGACGAGGTGCGCGGCGGCACGGCAAACGGCGTGATCGAGGGCAATGAGATCCGCATTGCAAAGGACGCGCAGGATCCCGTGATGCAGGTCGTCGGTCATGAGTGGACGCACAGGGTGCAGGATCTTGCACCCGAGCGATACATGGCATTCCGTAGCGCTATTATGGAAAACGACGACGTTGCAGAGGCGGCGAAGATCCTGCACGAGCAGTACAACCGCATGGGCGTGGAGATCAGCATGGAGCAGGCGATGGACGAGGCTGCGGCAAACTACGCGGGCGAGATGATCGCCAACACGGACGTGCTGAACGAGTTTATCCGCAGGCATAGCGAAGACCGCACGCTGCTTGAAAAGCTGCGCGACGCGATCCGCGAGATCGTGGGCAAGCTGACCGGCAAGGCGAAACAGCAGGCACAGACAGCGGAGGGCATGCTGCAGCAGGCGTTTGAAGCGGCGGCGCAGAACAGCAAAAATGCCGCCAACGAGGGCGGCGTGCGCTTCGACTTGAAGGGCAAAAATAAAGACGGGATCGAGGTATATGAAACCAGCGGTGGCACGATGGCCTTAACGTGGGACGACCGAAGGGCAAAGTACCTTGACGATCTCAAGAATGAGTACCGCGGCAAGACAGCGAGGTTCGAGCGGAACGGGCATACATACTATGCGAAATTCGACCCCAATAGTATTAGAAAGCCTATTTATGGCGATTCGAGGTCAAGCGTCAGCGGAGTAAAAGCGCTTACAAAAGCAGGCGCAGATGGTGACGTGTTCAACCTTTTGGAAAATTCGAAGTACACGGGAAGCAAGTCAAACACGAAAACGCATACGAACGCGGACTATTTTGACTATTTCGTCAAGACCGTTCAAATTGACGGGAAAGTGTTTGACTTGGTGGCAGACGTTGAAAAAGAAATTGGGAGCAGCGATGGATACATTTACACGCTGGCGTTGAGGGACAATAAAAATATAAAGGCATCTCCTGCTCTCGGTACACCCGAAACGGGGCCGGTAAAAAGTGCAGGAAATGCCTCTGAAAAGAGTGTACCCCAAAACGTGGGGAATGTCAATACGGAAGATTCTTCCAAGGCATCTCAGCTCTCCCTCAAGGGCACGGAGAACGCGCAGGAGATCGCGGCGCTCAAGCGTGAGAATGAGACCTTGCGTCAGCGCGTGGACTACTGGAAGGGGCAGACAAGGCGCTCGGACGGCGTGCGCACCGACAGCAAGAGCGTGGAAAAGGCGGCAAAAGAACTGACGCGCCGCTACGGGGCGGAGATCGAGGGCAGCGAGATCGCGGGCGACCTTGCGAGCCTCTATGACTACATTGCACGCGGCGGCGACGAGACCGGCGAGCTGACCTACACCGAGGCGAGAAGCCGCGCGGATTCCATTGCCCAGCGCATCGCAGAGAGCGCCATCGCAAAAGATGACGAGGTATACCGCACTTATGGTGAGCTGCGCAAGTATCTCAAGGATACGAAGATCACGCTTTCTGCCGAGGACGCGGCGGCAATCACGGATTATGCCAACTTCCGGCGCGGACTCTTCGGCAAGGTGAATCTCAGCAAGGGCGAGCACACGAACGTCGATCAGGTCTATTCTGAGCTGGCGGAAAACTATCCCGAGTTTTTCAGCGAGACGCGCGAGAACAACGTGAGCGACCAGATCGCACGCATTGCGGACGTGGCGAACGAGCTGTACAACGTGAGCGAGTATAATCCGTTTGAGGGCTATATGGGGCAGGCAATCAGCGCCATTTCGAATGACGTCATGGAGCGATTCTTTGACCTGCCGCAGGCGAAGAAAACCTTTGCCGACGTGCAGGCGGAGAAGCTGGACGCGGCGAAAGCGGCAGGACGCAAGGCCGCGGCGGACGCAAAGCTCGCTGGGGAAAAGAAGCTCGAACGGCAGACGGAGAAGCTGCGCCACACGCAGGAAGCCTTGCAGAAAGCTCGCGCACAGCAGGCGGAGAAACTGGACGCGCTGCGAAACCGCTACCGCGAAAAGGACGCGACGCGGCGCGAGAAGCAGGCGAACCACGAGCTGCGTGCAAAGATCACGCGGCACGCAAAAGACCTGTCGAAGAAGCTGCTGCGCCCCACAGATAAGAGGCATATCCCCGAAGAGATGCGCTCAAGCGTCGCGGCAGTGCTGAACAGCATCAATCAGGAGAGCGCCTACACCGTGGACGAGAGCGGCAAGCGCGTTTATGACGGCAGCGGAACGCCGACGCAGCGCACCGAGGCATTCCGCGCATTGCAGGGTCAGTATAAGGCCATCTTGAAGAACGACGAGGGCGGCGATATGGTCATCGACCCGTCGCTGCTCGGCATGGACGGCTCGGACGGTCTTCTTGAACAGGTCATCAGCATGAAAGACAAGCGCCTTTCCGAGCTGACGCGCGAGGAATTGGGGACGCTCTGGAAAACGATCCGCGCGGTGGAGAAATCCGTGTCCACGGCAGGCAAGGTGCTCTCCAAGAGCAAATTCGAGACGACCACGCAGATGGCGGACAGCTTCAAAAACGACCTGCGCACGCGCCGGAAGAAGCTCGGCAACAATACAAGTATCAGCCTTGAGACCCCGTACACATTCTTTGCCCACTACGGCGAGACCGGCAAGAGCATCTACCGCATGCTGCGAGACGCACAGGATCATCAGGAGGTCATGGCGCGCGACGTGGCGGGCAAGGTGCAGCAGGTGCTCGGCGACGAGCTGGGCGAGGCGGGCTTCAAGGATATTGCTGGAAAGGCTATTCACGGCGACCTGAAAGGCGCGCTGCGCGACGCGCGCGGCAGTGCCATCGGCAAGTGGGAGGCGGAGACGCACGACATCACCGTCGCAAACGGCGGTAAGCTGACACTGACGACGCCGCAGATCATGGAGCTGTACCTTCTGAGCAAGCGCAAGCAGGCGCTTGGACATCTGCTCAGCGGCGGTGTCATCCAGCCGGAGATCAAGAGCGCGGAGACCGGCAGGACGAAAGTGCCGCGCGGCACGCAGCAGATTTTCCTTACTGATGGGGACATTGGGCGCATCACGGGCAAGTTGACGGACGAGCAGAAGCGCGTGGCGGACGGCTTGCAGGAATTGACGGCGACGACGCTTGCCAAGTACGGCAACGACGCGAGCATGCAGGCCTACGGCTACCGCAAATTCACCGAGAAAAACTACTGGCCCATCAAGTCCGCAAAGGAAACACTGCATAGCGACACCGATAAGTCCGACAGCAACGTGCGCTCCATCAAGAATATCGGCATGGCGCAGCAGGTGACACCGAACGCGAACAACGCCGTGGAGCTGCGCAGCGTGTTTGATACGTTCGCCGACCACGCCTCTGACATGATCGACTACGCGGCATGGCTTGCACCGATGGAGGATGCAAACCGTTTCTTCAACTTCCAGTGGCGAAACGATGCGGGAAAGAAGACCGGCGTAAACGTCAAGTTCCTGCTCGATGAAAAGGGCGGCAAAGGCTCGCAGCAGTACTGGCAAAAGCTGATGGGCGACATTCAAAACGGCATCGGCACGAAAGACTTTGAACCGATCACGGGCAAGATGGGAAAGTTTGTCGGCAAATTCAAGGGCGCGTCGGTCGGCGCGAATATCCGCGTTGTGATCCAGCAGCCAACGGCCTTCTTCCGCGCGGCGGCGGTTCTTGATCCGAAGGACATGGCAAAGGGCATGACAGGCGGCGTGACGAAGGGGAACGGCTGGAAAAAGGCAATGCAATATTCCCCGACTGCCATGCGCAAGGACGTGGGCAGCTTCGACATTTCGTCCCCGTACACGCTGCAGGAGCGTTTCTACGGCAAGGAGGGCGTAACGAACAAGCTGAACGACCTCGCGGGCGCTGCGGCGGACAAGGCGGACGCGGTGACGTGGGGGAAGCTCTGGAACGCCTGCGAATGGCAGGTGAAGCGTGAAAAGCCCGATGTGCGCGCAGGCAGCAATGAATTCTATCACGCGGTCAATGAGGTGTTCACCGACATGATTGACCAGACGCAGGTCGTGGACGGCATTTTGCAGCGCAGCAATATCATGCGCGGAAAGAGCACCCTCTCGCAGCAGGCGACGGCTTTCATGGGCGAGCCAATTATGAGCCTGAACGTGCTGATGCGCAGTTATGACAATTTCCGCTATGAGGAGAACCCGGCGAAGCGCAGTAAGGCTTTAAAGACGCTGGGGCGCGCGGCGACGGCACTGGTCGTTACGAACGTTGTGAACGCGCTGGCGCAGAGCATCGTCGACGGTCTGCGCGACGACGACCGCGACAAGGACTACTGGGAGAAATTCCTTTCTGCTTTCACGGGCGCCGAGGGCAACGAGGAAAGCACGTGGGAAGTCATTCAGAACGTCGTACTGAATGGCAACATCGGTGACAACATGAATCCCATTGGTCAGATCCCGTTTGCAAAAGACATTCTCTCCCTTGCGCAGGGCTACGATGTGTCACGCCCGGACATGGAAGTATTTGCCGATATGATTAAGGCCGGACAGACATTTATCAAGAGCATTGACGGCAGCGGTAAAAAAACGCGCAAGGAAGCGACGCTTGGCCTCATCGCGGCGGTAAGCAAGATGTTTGGTCTGCCGGTCTCCAACATCAAGCGCGACCTGATGGCGACGCTGCGCACCATCGCACAGGCGAGCGGCAGCCTCGGCTTCCAGTATGAGGTGGAGAAGTTCAGCTACAATCTCGCCAACAGCGGCAACAGAAGCCGGTTTATCGGGATCCTCTATGATGCGCTGGAACAGGGCGATTCCGCGACCTACGAGCACGTTCGCCGCGACCTGATGGAGCAGATGGGACTTGACGGCGAGAGCATTCAAAGCTCGCTCAAGAAGCGGTACAAAAAGCATCTTGAGGCGGACGGCGGCTACACGCTGCCGAAAAACGCGCTCGACATTCTCGGCGTGCGCGGGAAGTATGCGGAAAGCGAAGAGAAAGAAGCAAAATTCAGCGCGAAGGATCTCGACGCGAGTGCATACAGCCGGTACGAATCGCAGAAAGCCGACACCTACCGCAAGGCAGAGGATACGGCGACGGGAAGCAGTATTTTCCGATCGCTTTCCGACGAGAGCAAGGACAAGGCGCTCGGCTATGCCAACACCTACGCCGAAGAAACCGCACTGGCGGCGACTGCGGGCGGGCGCTATACCATCACGACGAAGTGGGTGCAGGAAGCGCAGGAAGCGCAGCAGAAATACCGGATCGACCCTGGACTGTTCGCGGCGTGCAGGGCGGCGGCGAGCGAATGCAAGACGCTGAAAGACCGAGATGGAAAAGCTATCGACAAGAGCCGCGGCATGCAGATCATGGAGATGCTGTTCCGCTCGGGGCTGAACGAGCAGCAGCGCAAGGCCATGTATGAGTATCTCGATGTTCCCGAAAACATGCGGCATTGGAACCGTGCGCGCGTGGACGAACAGCTCAAGATTGCCCGCAGAAAAGCGACGTAAAGAAAGAGGGGACTGCTGAGATTTTTTAGCAGCTCCCCTTTTTCCGTGGTGAAAACCATGCAGGAGGCGTGATACGCTCATGGAAGAACATATTAAGGGAAGCGGGGGCGAACCAATGGACAATTACAAGCACTATGACGATGCGTCGATTGCACTGATTGATGCACGCTGCAAGAGCAATACCCACCGAATCAACGAGCTGCAGGAGCACCAAACGGCGCTTGACAGGCTGGCAACTTCGGTCGAAGTGCTGGCCACGAAGCAGGAGACTGTGGAGGGCGATGTCAAGGAGATCAAGGAGGACGTGAAAGCCATCACTGGAAAGGCAGGGAAGCGGTGGGACGGTCTGGTCGATAAGGCTCTCGCGGCGCTGGCGGGCGCGTTTATCGCGTGGCTACTGTCGGGGGTTGCCTTATGAAAAAAATGAGAAAGCGGGATAAGTACCTGATCGCGGCGGTGGTGAATCTGTGCTGGTACTGCATCGCGGCGCTTATTCTGACGGCCTTTGACAAGACCGTGCCGGACAGCCTGACGGTGGCATGGTTCGCCGCATGGACGGCGGAACTCGGCTTACTGGCGGGAATCAAAATCAAGGGAAAGGACGAATGACATGAATGAGAAAATCCTCAAGAGAATCGCAAACCTGATGAGCGTCAAGAGCATCGTGACACTGGTGCTGACGGGCGTATTCGCGTACATGGCCGTCACGGGCAACATCTCGCAGGACTTTATGACCATCTACGCGGTCATCATCGCGTTCTACTTCGGCACGCAGAGCCAGAAGGTGCAGGACGCGGTGGGAGGTGACGACAATGTATCACAGCCGTGACATTGCCGACCTGCGCGCCGACGTGCGGGCAAACTGCGTGATCTTTCTCGACCTCTGCAAGGAGGCGGGCTTGCCGGTGCTCGTTACCGAGACGGTGCGTGATGACGAGTATCAGCGCTATCTTGCGCGCATGGGCTACGCGGCCAAAAACGCGACGCGCCCGACGTTCCACAGCGTCAAGGCCGGGCTTGCGTTCGACATCTGCAAAAACGTCAAGGGGCATGAG
>ERZ1034925.308-NODE-308-length-24247-cov-28.884053_pt1 | contig 24247 bp, 39 predicted proteins | sample MGYA00520687_ERZ1034925 | MGnify/ENA primary metagenome ERZ1034925 (study PRJEB33766, sample SAMN09781758) | gut metagenome | biome: gut microbiome | host: Homo sapiens | place: Madagascar | study: EMG produced TPA metagenomics assembly of the PRJNA485056 data... | reverse complement strand
TAAGTTAAATACAGGACAAGTATAACACACCTTCCTGTATTTATCAAATAAATAATTAGGAGGGCATTTTTATGTCTAAAACACCACACATCCAGAACACAGAAACACCAACACTTGCAAGTGAGATCATTTCCGACCTTGAGAAAGAAAGACGGAAGCTCAAAGCTGAAAACAAGGATCTCAAAGAAACAATCGTAACACTCGGCTTAATGCTGACAATGATTTTGAAAGAGGGTGATTTGGAAAATGAAAATGCGTAGCGAAAATCAGGTTCTTTTGTCCGGAGATATTCCGCAGGGATTTATCCAGACACATGAAAACCATAATGGCAGGAAGATGTATACCGGAGAAATGCACATTTTTCGAGACAACTGTATTTACGACGTTATTCCTGTAATTGCCACAGAAGAAATGGTGAAAAGAGGAACTGATTTTACCGTTTCCGTGTATGGAGAAATGAGAAGCCGGAAGGACCATAAACTTACAGTAGATTATGTCACAGCGTTGAGAATAGATTATCTTGAAAGACCGGAAGAAAAGGATGCAAACGAAGTATACCTGATCGGAGATGTGATTAACATTATCCCACTGAAAGTAGTAAAAGAAGAGGGAGAAGAAAAAGGAAACTGGATTCTTGCCAGAGTCCTGTTAAGCGTTAAGAGAACTAAGAGACGTAACGGGCACCAGAAATCAGACTGTATTTCATGCCTTGTCTGGGACGAGAACGCCGAGACCGTTAGAAACCTTGAGAAAGGACAGAAGCTAAAGGTATTCGGAAGATTCCAGAGCCGAGAAAGATGGTGTTCAGAGAGACAGGAGAGAATCACGGAACTGGATGTATCAGTGAAAAAGTTGGAGGTTTTGTAATGTCAAGAATTGAAGTAAAAGAAATGACACTGACCGATTTTAAAGGCCAGTCAGAAAAGAAAATAGAGTTCGGGCACAGGACAGTTGTTTCCGGGAAGAACGGATGCGGGAAAACCACACTGGCAGACGCTCATATGTGGGAGTTTTGCGACAAAGACTACAGTTTAAAGAGTAACCCGGATATTAGACCGGATGATGGTAGAGAATGTCTGCCAAGAGTTGATATTGACCTTGTAATTGATGGGAAGCCGGTAAGCGTGTCGAAGTTCCAGAAGCGCACAGAAAGCAAGCCAAAGGACGGAAAACCGGGCAAGGTTGCATTGTCAAATAAATATGAAATCAACGGCGTTCCGAAAGCTGAAAGAGACTTTAAAGCTGATTTAAAAGAGAGAGGATTTGATTTTGACAATTTCCTGATGCTGTCCCATATGGAAATCTTCACAGACCTGAAAGATGCAGATGCCAGAAAAATTCTATTCTCTATGTCAGATGGTGCCGGGAAATCAGATTTAGAGATTGCTAAGACGGTTCCAGACTGTGCCGAGTTGGTACCGCTTCTGGAAACCTACAAGGCAGACGAAATCAAAGCCATGAACAGCGCAACACTGAAAAAGGCAGAGGAACAGTTGAAAGCCATTCCAAACCAGATCATCGGTATGGAACAGTCAAAGGTTGACACTGATGTTGCGGAGTTGGAATTGCAGAAGAATGCCTTGCAGGAACAGATTTCTGACCTTGAAAAGCAGATTGCGCAGGCAGGAAACGAGCGTATTAGCAAGCTCAGAGCAGAACTCTCAGATTTAGGTGTTAGAAAATATTCTTTCGAGTCAAAAGTCTATGAAGAAATCTCGACAAGGAAAACTGCAATTCAAATTAAAATCAACGAGTTGCGAACAGAAAGAAATCTGAAAGCGGCTGAATTAAACAGAAAGACTTCTGCATTGGTGATCCTGAGAGCGCAGAAGAAAGAACTTCTTGAAAAATTACAGAACGCCAGAACACAGTATCCCAAAATCAAAGATACAGAATGGGACAGCTCAACTCTGGAAAGTATTGAATCCGAAACATTCAAAGACGCAGATACCATTTGCCCGACTTGTGGTCAGAATCTTCCGGCAGAGCAGATTGAGCAGCTAAAGAGCAGATTTGAACAGAAAAAGCAGGAAAGAATCAATCAGCAGTTAAAGTCTAAGGAAGAATGGGAGCAGGATAAGAAACGTAAACTTGATGAAGTTATTCAGGCTGGCAACAAAGCGTCTGCTGATATGAAAGAAGCGCATAAGCAGGAAGAAACTCTCACATCTGAAATTTCCAAACTGACAGAGGAATTAGAGCAGATCAAGACTTCTCTGGACGCAGAAAATAAGAATATGGAAGCAATACCAGAAAAACCAGACTTATCAGGAAATGCCGAATATCAGCAGATTCTTGCATCAATCAAAGAGAAACAGCAGGAGCTTAATTCTCTGGACGATGGCGAAGAAGCAAAGAAGCAGCTTTCAGAGCAGTTATCCGGAAAGAAACAGGAACTGACAGCAGCCAATCAGAAAATCGGAGAAGCCAACAACAACGTCCGAATTGACGAGCAGATTGAGAAGCTTCAGGAAAGCCAGAAACGGTACGCGCAAAATAAGGCAGATGCACAGATGATTCTGGACGAATTAAAATCACTGAGCATGTCGAAGAATACAGCCCTTGAAGATGCAGTAAACCAGTATTTTGACGGAGTTAAAGTGAAACTGTTCGATACGCAGAAGAACGGCGAAGTCGTAGATGCTTGCATCTGGTACGTGCGGGACAAGGACGGTGACTGGAAGAAACTGATCGGGAACGCCAATACAGCACTTATGATGAAAGGAAAAATTGCCATCATGGACGGTTTGCAGAAGTTTTACGGTGTGAGCTATCCAATATTCGTAGATTGTGCAGCAGAACTGGATAACAGCAGTCTGGCAGGCATTAAGGCAGATGCGCAGTTGATATTCCTGAAAGTTGCTGAGGGGGATATGACGGTAACTGAGATTTAAGAAAAGTGGAACAGCTAGGAACTTGTTTGGCGACAGCCTAGCTGCTCCATACAAAATCACGCAAATATATAAAAATCATAGCCTCTCGGAATTGTGAGTTTCCGACTAAAATTCATCAGTTGGATGAACATTGACAAGTAAATATTATCCAGAATGGATATGACAAGTAATAAATGATGAAAAAATGACGCACTTTAATAGACCTTGCGTCGAACATAGGTTATAATGGTATTGCTTATGAAATTAAGCGGCCTGCTCAAAGAGATCTTTTAGGGTTGATGGATTTGGCAGGTTCCAGGCATCAAGATGCTGACACATCATGATGGCGAACAGGCGGCAGTACCACATCATAGATGAACGGTATCTGCCGTCTTCTAATTTATAGTCTATTTTTTCACGTTTGTTACAACGTTCTGCAGATGTTCTTGCATTATATTCCAGCTTCCATTCATCGCTGCCGCGGGGCGGGTCATTAAAAAGTCTTGGATTGTCTTTCAGAATGAGATGGACGTTCCGTCCATATTTGGCATCCGAGCATGGTTTTTCGCAGGTACAGTGAGGAGTCCCGCCTTTATAGCTGATTTTGGAACAACGATATTTGATCCGTCCTTTCTTAGGTTCAACAGCGGCTTGTTTCATTGGGAAACCTTGCGGGCACAGAGGAATACCATCTTTACCGATGGTGATATCGTCTTTATAAACAGGCGGTCTGCCACATTTCCAGTTCAGATCAATAAAAGGGGTGATATTGTTTGCTTTACAGTAATCATAGTAAGGCATCGCATCATGTGCGGAGTCGAGGAGCAGTTTTTTAACTTCGGCATCAGGGAGCATCTGTTTCATAGAAAACCAGGCATATAAAAAGCCATGGGAGTCATGCCGTGAGGCAGGGCTCAGGAAAGGAAAAACAGGCAGGTCATTTATGGAATCAGATGCTGTGAGCATGTATAAGTCGTATCCAAAGTAAAAGCAGCTGCGGTGGGAATCCCAACCAATGTCACAGTCTGGCTGATGGTAAATGCGATTGCAACAGCAGTCCCGGATCCCATTTTCCAGACAGCCGCAGATCCTGGTCTTACGTTCCTGAGCTGAGGTGTAGACAGGAGTACCATCACCAGCCAGAGAAAGTTCTTTTAAAGATATAAGTTCAAGCTGAACAGAGTGCTGAAGAAAAAAGGTGTTGAAGATCTCCCAAAGTCTTGAACAGGGAGCCATATCAGAAGGTGGATCCTGTTCAAACTTGAGGAACAGGTCCTCAACAGTGACTTTTTCGACAGGAGCAGCTTTTTCTTCCCTGCCTTTGGGTTTCTGAGGCTTTTCTTTAGGAGGATGGATGGCATTTGAGAGGTTTTTGGCAGAAGACATCCAGAGCCGCTTATGAAAGTCGTAGAAAGTACCAACGCCAGGAGTATCGCCGACAGAGAAGCCGGAAATGATGGCATGAAGAGGGTTTTCTTTCAGGTCAGCCGCCAGTCTTGTGTAAGAAGTAATTTTAAATTCAACAGAAACAAGGATGGCACGGAGCATATCGGAAGGCAGTCTTGGTTCTGGTCCGAAAGAAGAATATCTGTCGTGCATAAGTTCATCTACTTTAGAGAGATCAAGATTCCAGAACTTATCAAGGATCTGCCAGGTGGATGAAGGGAGAGAAGAAGCATTAGGATAATATTTATGAAGTTGAGTCAGGACACGTTCCTGATAGGCGGAATGCCCGCCGATATTAACAGGTTTCAATGAAATACACCTCCAGATCAAAAAGTGTGCTTAACAATATGTCTTATTGATCAAGAGGCGCAGAGCGCCGCATTTTTAGGATCAAATGTCAAGGACTTTTTGAAAAAAGGTGGAGAAAAAATAAAAATGGAATCTTAAAGGCCGCAGAAATACAGGCTTAGAGATTCCGAGAGACTATAATCAAGAAAAGGAGAATTAAAATGGCAGAAACAAAAACATTTAACACCGCTCTTTCAGTATGGACAAACAGTTATGTAGACCTAATGAAAGAAGATTTAGAAACAAGAGGAATGGAGTTTGATTCCTATTCAAAAGAATGCGTAGTGTCAGCAATGGCGGCTATTTATCAGATGATTCACGAAAGTGGAACTGATATGAAATCGGTCAATACATCAAACTTAAAGTCTGTTATGCAGAAAGTAGCAGCATTGAAACTGAACGCAAATGCACAGCCGAGAGAGTGCTATTTCCAGATTAGAAACGTAAATGTGGCAGGAAAAGGAAAACCAGCACAGTGGGAGAAGAAAATCGAATTTGCGATTGAGGGCGATGGAAATGACGCTCTTGTAAGTAGATATGGTGTCAACGTGGCTAAAGTATTTCCGTACTGGAAAGTCAGAGAAGGTGATAAGTATATCCCACCAAGACATAAGGGTGTGGAAATCACACCGCCAGAATGGGAAGAATCTGGTGTAGGAAAAGTAGTTCGTATCGTATACCCAATTCAGTACAAGGACGGGCACATCGAATATCTTTCTTGCGAAAGAGCAGATGTACTGAAGAATCTTGCAGCACACATCAAGAATAATCTCCAGAATGAAACTTTTGGAATTTGTGCAGATAGATATAAAGCTACGGATGCGCAGAAAGCCCAGATTGAAGCAAAGAAAAAAGAGATCATGAAAAAGGTCGCTGACATTGGAGAACTGGAAGCAATCATTGATTGTGAGGAATTAAGACCATATATTTCACCGTCTTATTACGAAACGCAGTCAAGAGAATCAATGATTATTCGTAAGATGCGAAATAACATTATGAAGTCCATTCCTAAAAGATGGGATAACCCAGTGCAGGCTTACGAATACAACATGATGGATGCTACATACAGAGAAGTGCAGGAAGAAATCGAGCAGAACGCCAATGCAGAAGAATTTGTTCCAGACGAGCCAGTAGCAATCGAAGAACAGCCAAAACAGCCAACAGTAGCAGAAGTCGTAAAGACTGCCGAGAAAGAACCAGTTCCGGCAGCAGACAAACAGGAAACAGAGATTCCAGATTTTATGAAGCCAGAAGAGATGTGATCGCATATGATGTACTTCGACTGCATCAATTTTGATCGGTGCGACTCAGGAAAGTTCGGAAAATATATGGCTTGTATCGGGCGGTGCGAAAACTGCCCGTACTATGAGTCAATGAAAAATTATTTTGCGAAGCGAGGTGAAAACTATGAGGATTATATCGCAGGATGGAAAAATCAATCTTCCGTATGAAATGACAGCTATCCTTGTGTCTGAAAATTATATTCAGGCGGTGTTTGCGGGCAGTGAGCAGAAAAGCCCGTATTTGATGGCGAGTTATTCCACAAAAGAGAATTGCGAAAAAGTTTTGAAAATGCTTAATAACGCATATACAGGAGCATTCTATGGGCTGAATATAGATATTTCAAGCGAAAGCGTAGAAGAATTAGAAAAAATCGCTGCAACAAAAGGATTTGGAATTATCAAAGTTTATCAAGGTAATCAAGAAGCAAAGTTTGAACCTGCAAATATTATATTTAGATTTCCAGAGGATTACGAGGTATAAAAAATGAGTCATAGCAGTTTATATGGAATTGATAAAGATTACAAAGGAAATGTTATAGAAGAGTTCAGAAATTCATGGCTATTTGCACCTATTGTGTGGGATGTTTTGGCAGAAAAATATATCCCGCCAAGAAAATTAATAAGTCATGGATTTAAGAGAAATATCATTCATGATACTTCTCTTTGGAACGAAGTAAACAATGAAATTAACAATTGCGACAATGCGGCAGACAGGATTTGCTGGGAATTTTCTGGACAACAGGTTTTCTTCACAAAAGATAAGAGCTGTGTGGCAAATGCAATAAGAGACTTTATTAAGCAAAATAATAATTATTGCAGAGACACCGAAGATAATGTGCCGGTATTGGAAAGAGAGCACATCATCGAAAGATTTGAAAAGATTGCTAGCGCAATAGAATTATTACCGGAAGATACACCGTATTTTGTAATGAAAAACACTTCTGTCGATGATAGCGTAGAAAGATGGTTCGAAAAATATGACGACGAGCAACAAGAATATGTAGAATCTAGCCTTAGTCAGGTTCATGAACTTGTTACAGAGTTTGTTGTGATCGAAGATGGAAGAATCGTGAATTTCATAAACAATTTGGAATTTGAATATTGGAAGTGAGGTGATACAAAATGTTCATGCGAGTAATAAACACAGGCAGTCAACCTGGGAACTGCTATGCGCTTAAATCCGAATCTGGCGAAATCTTACTTCTGGATTGTGGATGCAGGTATTCAGAGATTCTAAAAGGAATTTCCTACAGGATATCAGAAGTTTCAGGTTGTCTACTGACGCATGGACACGGAGATCACCTGAAATCGTTTCAGAATCTAATGCAGTCCGGTATTCAGATTTACACTAATGACGAGACAGTTGAAGATGTGAACGTAGTATCTGGCGAGATGATGATCGGATTGCCGGAGAAGAAACAAAAGGATATAGGTTCATTCCGGGTAACGCCTTTCTACGTCCCACACGACAACACACCAAACTTTGCATACCTGATATCTCACGAAGAATGTGGACGACTGATATATGCGACAGACTTCTCATATTTGCCGTTATCATTCAAGAACATGAGAATAAATCACTTCCTTATAGAATGTAATCATCTTGACGAATCGCCGGAGCAGGATTCATTTAAGTTTGAACACTCCATCCGGGGGCACAGCAGCTTATCTACTGTAAAAGAGATTATCCGAGTGAACAAGACTGCTTCGCTCAGAACCATAACGCTGTGCCACCTGTCAGAGGGATGGGGAAATCCGGAAGTGATGCAGAAAGAGATACAGGACGTTGCCGGGGATGATGTTCTGGTGCAGATCGCAAGACCGGGGCTGAATGTTGATTTGAATTTATGCCCGTTTTGAAAGGAGAAAAAATGGAAAATAGATGGATTCCAGTAAGTGAAAAAATGCCAGAAGAAAGAGATTCAATGTTCGCAAAGTTTAAAGGGACAAGTAAATGGAAAAAAGCAATGTTCGAGAAAATTTCCAAAGATGTTTTGGTTACAATTTTGTTTAAGCAGAGTTTGTTTGTTCAAAGCGCGCATACAGTAGATGGTAAATGGAAGAATGATTTATTAAAACTGGGCGGGAAAGTAGTGGCATGGATGCCGTTCCCAGATCCATACAGGAAAAATTAAAAAAGCACCGACTATTTATCGGCACTTTATGAACCGAGGTGATAAGTCTTTGAATAGTAACTATAAAAATATTGCAAAAGCTAAGGCGATTGAAGCCGAGAACCGTAAGAGATGGCTGAAAGTCGACCCAAGCCTGAACGACAATTCTGGAATCTACATCTTAACAAGAATTGATGAAGACGGTTTTAAGTTTGGGTATGCAGGTCAGGCAAAGAAACTAATTACCAGATTATGTCAACACAGTGTAGGACATCAACAGCACATTGACCTTAGTTTGAAAAAACATGGATTGTATTCAGAAAAAAATCCATGTGGTTGGCGTGTAGTGCATACCAATTGTCCAGAATCTGAACTTGACGAAAAGGAACAGTATTATATCAAATGGCTTGCAGATCAAGGGTATCAGCTTCGAAATAAGACAAGTGGTTCTCAGGGGCAAGGCAAGAAACAGATTGATGAGTACAGACCAGTAAAAGGTTATTACGACGGTTTGAAGCAGGGCAAGAAATCCCTTGCCAGAGAACTGTCGCACATCATAGACACGCACCTGCAGGTTTCTCTGAAACCAGAGAAGCAGAGTAATAAGGTGTCAATCCGGGCTTTTGAAAAGTTTCAGAGTTTGATTGACGAGAAAACATACGAATAAAAAATGAAAGGAGCTTGCCTTCATATGACGCAAGGGTGCACAAAATGATAGAAGAAATATGGAAAGATATTCCAGGATATGAAGGACTATATCAAGTAAGTAACAATGGAAAGATAAAATCAATATCTCACCAGACCAAAAATAATCCAAATGGCGGTGTAAGAATGACTGTGGGGCGAACATTATCACTGTACAAAATGCCTAATGGTTATCTCCAAGTGCAGCTCAGTAAAAACGAGAAGCGTAGAAAACTATATGTACATAGGTTGGTAGCAATAGTGTTTTTACATAACGAAAGAAATTTTTCAGATGTCAATCACATTGATGGAAATAAAAATAATAATGGTGTAGAAAATTTGGAATGGTGTAGCCATAGAAGCAATCAGATTCACATAGTAGAGAACAGAATGACGCGAAAGGCATTTCCTGTAATATGCGTTGAAAGTGGAATTGTATACAGAAGTATTTCTGATGCGGAAAAACAAACTGGAATAAGTAGATATGCAATTAAGAAATCGTGTGAATGTGGCAAAAAGTGCAAAGGAGTTCTTTGGAGATATGAGTAATCGGGTGAAATGTGAAATATACAGAGACAGTTTCCAGAATAGAAAATGTTACAACATACCAAAAGCACAATTAGTTATAGCAGATATTCCTTATGTAGTTGGGAATAACTTTTATGGGAGCAATCCTATGTGGTATACGAATGGAGATAATAAAAATGGCGAAAGTAAATTAGCCGGGAAGGCAGCATTTAATTCTGACTTCAATTTCAACCTGTATGAATATTTTCATTTCTGTTCAAAGATGTTAAAAAAAGAAGATACAACACCTGTACCAAGAGGAAGAAGTAGCAATTCTCCATGTATGATTGTATTTTGCTCGTTTGAACAAACACAAACATTGATTAAAGCTGCTGAAAAACATGGTTTTGTGCATTATATCCCGCTTGTTTTCGTAAAAAATTACAGTCCTCAAGTATTAAAAGCAAACATGCGTGTAGTTGGAGCTACGGAATACGCATTATTGTTTTATAGAGACAGACTTCCTAAGTTTAGGAATGGTGTTCAGACTGATGAAAACTGGAAAACAATCAGAGGGACAGGTCACATGGTATTTAACTGGTTCGATTGGGAGAAAGACGGAAAAGATATTCCTAAAATTCATCCAGCACAAAAGCCAGTCAAACTTTTAAAAAGATTGATTGAAACGTTTACCGATCCCGGAGATGTAGTAATAGACCCATGTTGTGGAAGCGGGACAACGTTAAGAGCTGCACATGAAATAGGAAGAAATGCTTTCGGATTTGAAATTGATAGAAATTTCTTTAAGAGAGCAAAAGAAGAAATGCTTGTTTTTGAGGAAAACAGTCAGATAAGCATAGAAGATTTTTTGTAAAGAAATCGTAAAAATGGATAATTTTAGACATCGGAAACATATGGAATGGAAGCAGAACCGCCGGGATATTTATTATTTTATTTTGAAATACTCAAAATCGCATAAAGGCACACCGCCGACAAGAATTATATCTGATGAACTGGAAATTAGCATGACAGCCGTTCAAAGGCATCTAAGACAATTCGAGGACGATGGATTGATCGTATTTCACGGAACTGGTTCGCACAGGACATACGAACTGATAGGAGTAAAGAAACATGAAACTGTATGACGTATATGACGGAATGAAGTATATTGGAGAAATGACAATTGATCAGATTTCAGAGCTGACGGGAAAAACAAGGAGCCAGGTATCAAGGGCGATTTATTCAGCCTGCCTGCTCGATGAAAGATATGCGATCGTGTATGATGGGCGGGACACAATCTGCAAGTCAAATAAAAACGATAGGAAAATGCTGATGGAGTTTGATGCTCTGGCAGGCAAGATAAGGAGGGCTGTCGGATGGGAAAGTTAAAAATCAAGCAGAAAAAGAAAGCATTCATTCCGTATACGAATCAGCAGGCTCATATGTTTGCGCAGTCTATCCAGAACTGCCAGAAAGAATTAAAGGAGATGGAGCTGAAAGCCTTTGATGATGGGTTCGAGGACGGGAAAAACTGGTCTGACGTGCTGAATTTCGTGATTTTGTTTTATGTAATGCACGAATTACATGGATGGGGCTGGAAGCGGTACATGAGGACTATAAAGAGTATTAATAACTACATCAATGATATTAATTCTGGAAAAACATCACTGTCTGAAATGGTGGATAATCTGGATAAGAAGCATCACATTCGAATTTGTGATGATTACAAGGAGTTAATTGAGAGATATGGAGCGTAATTTAATTATAGACTGCTTTGCCGGCGGCGGCGGGGCATCCGTAGGAATCGAGATGGCACTCGGGAGACCGGTAGACATAGCAATTAACCACGACCCCGACGCTATCCTGATGCACAAAACTAACCATCCCGGAACATTACATCTGACAGAGGACATTTTCAAAGTTGATTTGCAAAAATATGTCGGAAATCAGCACGTAGCGTTGATGTGGGCTTCCCCGGACTGTACAAGCCATTCAAAAGCAAAAGGCGGTCAGCCGAGGAAACATGGGCTTCGCATTCTTCCATGGGCTGTATATAAGCACGCAAAGGCAATTCTTCCAGATGTAATCATTATGGAGAATGTGGAAGAAATACAACAATGGGGACCATTGGACGAGAAAGGACATCCGATCAAGGAAAGAGCCGGTGAAGATTATCGAAAATTCATTTCAGCAATGGAAAATATCGGTTATGAATTTGACAGCCGGGAACTGGTAGCTGCGGATTATGGAGCACCGACTACAAGGAAACGTTGGTATGCGGTGTTTCGCAGGGATGGAAAGAAGATAATATGGCCAAATCCTACGCATAATCGTTTCGGAATAGACGGTCTGAAACGATACGAACAGTGTGGAGACTATATTGATTGGTCAGACTTAGGCAAAAGCATCTTTGACCGTCCAAAGCCATTGGCAGAAGCGACACAGAAACGCATTGCAAATGGAATCAAAAAATATATCGTTGATAATCCAGAGCCGTACATTGTAAAGAATAAAGATGCACTGGCATTTATCATTCAGTATCATGGAGAAACCAGACAAGGCGATTCCAGAGGACAATTGCTGACCGAACCAATCAAAACTATTGATACATCGAATAGATATGGTCTTGTAACAGCTTTTGTCACGAAATTTTACAAGACTGGAATCGGTCAAGGATGCGGAGAACCACTACATACGATAACCACATCACCCGGTCACTTCGGTGTGATATCCGCTTTTCTGGTTAAATATTACGGAACAGGATGCGGACAGGTGCTTAATGAGCCGCTCGGAACCATTACCACAAAAGACAGGTTCGGACTGGTAAATGTTCTGGTTGATATTCATGGAGAGAAATACATTATTTCAGATATCTTTCTCAGAATGCTAAAGCCGGAAGAATTAAAGATGATGCAGGGATTTCCGAAAGATTACATCATTGATCGGGACTATAAATGGAGAAATTACCCGATTGCAAAACAAGTAGCAAGAATTGGAAACAGCGTTGTACCAGTTATGGCAGAAGCACTTGTGAAAACTAATTGCCCGTATCTCAAAGTTGGAGAGCGCAAAGCTGCACCGATGATTTATATGCAGAATAACGGACAGGTAGCATTTGGATAGGAGAAAAATGAAGTTTAAACATAGAAAGGAATAACGAATCCTCGGTAAACCGAGGTTGTAATTTAAAGGTGTGAAAGAAATTACATAAAGGGAACAATAGTTGCGTTGGCGATTCGATAAGGTGGAATTTGAAGTAGCGCACATATAGCATATTTGACTTATGTGAGTTTCAGACCGTCAGCATGGGAAGCCTATGTTCCTTATCCACGATACAGGATTTGTAGCGTGGTGTTATGAAAGTATGTTGGTTTTCAACAGGAATAAGCAGTTTTGTAGCGTGTTATCTGGCAAAGGATGTTGACGAGATTATCTATACTCATGTGTCGAATCAGCATCCTGACAGCCTGAGATTCTTGCATGATTGTGAGAAATTGTTAGGAAGAAAGATAACAATAATCCAGTCAGAAGAATATTCCAGTGTGGATGATGTGATTGAAAGAACCAGATGCATTAATACTCCATTTGGAGCACCTTGCACAGACAAATTAAAGAAAAGGGTTCGTATGAAATGGGAACGTGAGCATCCAGATCATCATACTTATGTATGGGGATATGACCTGAATGAAAAGAATCGCGCAGAGAGAGTTTGTGAAGCGTTGAGTGATTACGACCATGAGTTTCCATTAATTGAGCATGGACTTACAAAAGAAGAAGCGCATGGAATAGCGGATAGGTTGGGGCTGAAGCGTCCAGTTATGTACGATTTAGGCTACCCGAACAATAATTGTATCGGCTGTCCGAAAGGCAGAATGGGCTACTGGAATAAAATCAGAGTAGATTTCCCAGAGGTTTTTGAACGCAGAGCCAGACAGGAGCGAGAAATCGGCCATAGCTGCATAAACGGAGTATTTCTGGATGAATTAGAACCAGACAGAGGAAATATCAATACAGAAATCATGGAGGACTGCACAATAGCGTGCCAGTTGCTTACATGGGGAAAGTGAGGATGGAAATGGAGAAATTAAAACCTTGTCCGTTTTTGTGGAGAAGAGATAGATACAGACAAAGATATGTATATCCCAGAAAGAGATTGGAAGCCATCTTTTTACGACCCTGACAGTGGAGGTTATCCGATAAGTATTCACTGCGAATGCGGATTAGTTTTTTGCCCGGGCACATGGGATTATAAAGAAGCCGTAGAACTGTGGAATCGAAGAGCGAACGATAAGGAGGATGTGAAATGACAGAGCAGGAAAAGAAGGAACTTCTGGACGAGCTGGAAAAGCGCATGGATGAGAAATACAAAGGTTGCCTTACCAGAGAAGATGTTGCAACCACACTAAAAGCGCCGAGAGAAAAGTGGTTCAGAGACGAGAACGGGAGCGGAAGCCATTCTCTTATGACAGATGCTTTCGACTCCTCTATTATCTCATGGCAGGTCTGGGAAACAATCAGAAAGTTGACTTGCGTTATCTGCGGCAAGCAGTACGTTAGACAGCTTGCAAATGTAAAGAATGCGGATGAGGTTGCGGAGAAGCTTTGCCAGTTCGTTTATGATTTGAAGATGGAATTTAAGAAACAGGAGAACGGAAATGAAAAATAATAATTACACTTCGTTTTTCAAAACAAAGCTAAAGAAAGTAGAGAGATACATTCGTTGCAGAAAATGTGGCGGAAATATGGAATGGGTTGAATACTATCCGCCACAAATCAAATGTCCGAAGTGTGGATATATGGTATATCCAAAACCTTATGAGCCAGATTGTATTAAACTTCCAGAAACATTGGAAGAATATTTTGAATTATATGAGAAAATGAGGACAATAAATGAGCTACTGTGACGGAACTTGTATGTATCTGAACGCAAGAAAACATAAATGCGAACTGACAGGAGAAAAACTCACATACATGAAACAGAGTTGTGGAATCGAGTATTCAGTGTATGAACACAGAGGATTCTGTGAGAAAGATAAGGAGGACACAAAATGAGAAGTTACACAATAAATCTTCCAAAAGGACTGGAAGTAGATATTTTTGACCTGCCAGAAGATTTCAAAGAACAGGTTGAACAGGCATTTAGAGAGTATACATCTGGAACAGCAAAAGCGTATATGTACGTTGACAAGTTGGGATTCATTGATCGTTGCGTAGAATACTTGAACGGTAATGATGACTCAGAGGATACTGTAAATACACTGGTTGAAGAAGCAATGATTGCTGAATGGAGAAACAACGGCGAAATCATCAAGGAAGATGATATATACAGCATTGATTTTATGGAAGATTGCTACAGGAAAGGCAAGGAAGATACAAAACTGAACTCTCATTTTGGAACTGACGATCATCACACTTACGACCAGATTCAAAAAGTTTTGGTACAGGTAATTACAATTGTGATGAATTATGAGGATAAGGAGGACACAAAATGTTAATCAGAAGTCAGGATAAAACAATAATAGTAAATATCGATAATGCTTTCAGTATTGCAATTCGAGACATTAATGGAGCGGCATCAATATATGTCGGAAGTCAAGGCGGTTGTTGCATTATCGCTGAATATTCCACCAAAGAAAAAGCCATGAAGGTACTGGATATGATTCAGAAGCGTTATGAGGAATATGAAACTGAAAGAATTTATAAAGAGGGTGTATTCAAGATCGGGACGTTTCAAATGCCAGAGGATAGCGAGGTGGAAGTATGAGTGACGAAATGGAACTTATTCAGAACGAAGACGGCACATTTAGCACATACGATGATACCTATGACATTGTAATACATTGCGAATCGGAAGAGGAGCGGAAGAAAGTTATTGAGCATTTAAGAGAAATAAAGCTTCAGGAGGACTAAATGGGAAGATGTAAATTAGAATGCCCGGACGGTGAAACAGAGTGCCGCATCTGCTGTACGAAACAGGATTCCTGCCAGTGCAGATGCGATGATATGGACAGTTATGAATATGCGTAGGAGTATGAAGATTATGAGACTGATTGATGCAGATAAGATCGATTTTAACGAAGTTTTTGTTGGTGCAAGTGAATTTGCACAAGACACAAGAAATGCGGCGCAAATGTTGATTGATAATCAGCCGACAGCATTTGATTTGGACAAGGTTGTTGAACAATTAGAGAATTATTTATTTGAAAAGTATTGCATAGAAGGAGATACAACAATTGATAAAATCGTAAAAGGTGGTGGAGTTGAATGAGCAGGCTAATTGATGCGGACGATTTAATTGAATATATTAAAATCTGGGAAATTGGAAATAGTATTAGTTCTGACCAGAAAGAGTTTATTGATTGTGTCAATAAACAGCCGACAGTTTTTGATGTGGATGAAGTTGTCCAACAGTTGGAAATGTTAATCGAAGATAAATGTTCAGAATCGGGAGACGATTGGTATACAGCTCAATGCCTGAATGAAGCAGTTGAAATTGTGAAAGGCGGTGGAGTTGAATGAGAGAAATTCTTTTCAAGGGAAAGCGGAAAGATAACGGCAAATGGATTGAGGGATATTATCAGAAAAGATATGACCTTTTAGGCAACGAAGAACATTTAATCTTCCACGCTGATAGCTATAAAGTGTGGGAATATGCGGAAGTTGATCCAGAAACGCTCTGCCAGTTCACGGGACTTTGCGACAAGAACGGCAAGAAAATCTGGGAGAATGATATTGTTGAGGCATGGAGCCAAGGCTCAAGAGCAATAGGTACAGTTAAACAGCGTGTAGATGGACTGTGGATTATGTCTCCAGCTTGGCAGAATCATGAGTTCTGGGAGTTGAAACCAAATAGTAACGGAGAAACCACGGCAGAGGTACTAGTTAATGCCTTTGACAATCCAGAATTATTACAGGAGGAATACAAATGAGTAGTGCAAGCGTAAGATTCGGAACAAAAAGCGTATGTATGCGCAAGATACTTCCTTAGGCCAGGCAAGTGTTTCAAATACATCGACCAGTGCGGCGAGGATGTCACGGAACACAACTATGAAATCGTGGCATTGTATCCGTATTGCGTATTGTTAAGAGATACCAGAAACGGAGTCAGGACTTGCCCGGGGTATAATACTTTGAGTCTGATGTTGAGAGGAAGTGAAGCGAGTGAGTAAAGGAAAAGATATTTCTACTATGTTTACAAGAGAAGAAAATAAAAAGAATGGAAGGCTTGGATATTGTCAGGCTACAAGAGAAAAAAGATACTATCATTAGTCCTTCACAGTACGGAGCATTCTTGCAGAAAAGAGGTAGGAGAAAATGAGTAAATCAGTATTAATCATGAACACACCAAAAGGATGTTTTGCTTGCCCATTTCATATGGCGGATTTCAATTTTAATTTATGCCTTGCAACAAGAAATGATTCAATCAGAACTATTTCTAAAGTAAGCCATGAAGGATTCAAAAAACTGGCAGGAAGACCTGATTGGTGTCCATTGAAGCCACTGCCAGATAAAAACACTACCGAGAATGATATGACGGATTATCAGTGTGGGATGGTCGATGGTCGGAATCAGTGTATTGATGAGATTACAGGAGAATGGGATTCTAATGATTAATTTAACAGGAAAAAGCGTGTTCGTAAAGACGCAGGAAGAATATTTGAGTGTTCTGAAAATAGCAAGGCTTCAGGGATTCACATGGGCGAGGGAAAACCATTTAAATCCTATCGAAATTCCATTTCCAAACATATTGAATTTTAATGACAGCAAGATCATTACTTACAGCTGTGCTGAAAGGACATTGTATGAAGCATCTGAAATTATCGAAGATGGAGAAGAAATCACGGATGCAGTAAACCTTGTCAGAGCATTTACTAAAAACCCAGGCAGAACAGCATTGACGGACTCATTTATTAAGTCCTTGAAGTTACTTGCAGATACTGTAGAAAGTCAGATGGAAGAGGTGAAGTAGATGGAGAGATTAACACTTGAAGAAGCTATTAAATACATAAAAGAAGTAGTTTGTAAGAACAGAAAAAATAAAGAAAAGAATACTATTGTTATTCCTAATAGCTTTATAAGTAGTACTGATTGTGCTAAAAAATACGAACAAGTTGCAAAATGGTTGAAAGAACTGGAATCTTATAAAGAAGCAGAAGCACAAGGCTTGCTTGTGAGATTGCCGTGTAAGGTTGGAGATACGGTATGGGATAACGATTTTGGATATCCAGAATCGTATGAAATAAAAGCATTTTCATATGGATATTGTGACAGCTATGTAGAACCAGGTATAGGAATAGAAGATGAAATTATATTTTATTACGAAAACTATACCCATTCAATATCAATAACAGGAGCTTTTCCAATGAGTGAAATTGGTAAAACCGTATTCCTCACCCGTGAAGAAGCTGAGAAGAAGCTGGAGGAGATGAAGAAAAATGACAATCGGAAAAAGAATTAGAGAGGTGCGTTTGCAAAATGATATGTCTCTCAGAGATTTTGCAGAACTTATCGAAGTTACTGATACCGCAGTCATGGAATGGGAGAAAGGAATCAGCAATATTCCGTTTGTGTGTGCGATAGAGATTGCTGACCGATTCGATGTGAAATTAAATTGGTTAGCCGGATTGGAGGATTAACATGAAACCAGAAGAAGCAATCAAAAAATTAAGATACCCGGAACTTCCAGACGGATTAGTTATGGTTGATTTAGAAACTAGACAAGAAGCTATTAAAGCATTGAAAAAGCAAATTCCAATGAGACCAAATAATGTGGAAACTATTTTTGATTTTTCTGGCAGATATTGCACAACAAAAGGCAACTGTCCGGTTTGCAATATAGAAGAACTTTATAAATCAGATTTTTATTGCAATAAGTGCGGACAGAAATTAGATTGGGGTGAAGAAAATGACAGATAAAACATGCAAAACTTGTATTGAAAACGACAACGGGCTGTGTGACCGCAAAGGCATCTTGATAGAGGAAGATGATAGATGTGAAAATCACACAAAAAACTGGATGGACTCTTTAATGGAGAAATTTATCCGAAAATCAATGCGGTAAGGGCGGAAATGCCCTTGCCAGACGGGAAGGTGGCTAAATGACAAAGGTGAGTTGGATTCGATTAGAAATAGATATGTTCGACAACAAGAAAATCCGGCATATCAGAAAGCTTCCAGAGGGAAATAATATTGTACTGATCTGGATGATGCTCCTGACGATGGCGGGGCGTTGTAATTCAAACGGGATTATTTTTCTGACAGAGAATATTCCGTATACAAACAAAATGCTGGCTGACGAGCTGGGCTTTGATGAAAGTGTGATTGAACTTGCGCTTACAATTCTTGAAAAGTTCGGCATGATAACCAGAGATGGAACGTTGCTTTCAATTCCCGGATGGGAAGAGCATCAGAATATTGATGGGCTTGAAAAAATCAGAGAGCAGACAAGAAAACGGGTTGCTGAGCACAGAAAACGTCAGAAAGAATTATCGGAAGAAGAACGTATGCCAGAGATTCCAGAACAGATTTCTTGCGAAAAAGATTTAGTCAAGCCCGGTGACGTGCAGAAAGTGGTCGATGAATGGAATAAGCTTCAGCAGTTCGGCATTCAGCCAGTTGTAAGAATGACAGCGAGGAGAACACAAATGCTGAAAGCGAGAATCCGAGAATACGGCATGGACAAGGTAATGGAAGCGCTGAAAAACGTGCAAAGCAGTGACTTCCTTATGGGGAAGAAAACTGATTTTATAATAAGTTTCGAATGGTTTGTGAAACCAAATAACTTCTTAAAGATACTTGAGAATAAATACCACAACAGGGAGGATATGCGAAATGGAACTGGCACAGCTCAAAGAAATGTCGAACCAATCATCCCACTTGGAGAATGGAACGGAGAAGAATCAGACACCCCGTTCGCTTGAATGCCCTGAATGCGGGGACAGCGGGTGGAGATGGATAAGAGACGCAAGCGGTATTCCTTATTGTGAGGAGTGCCCTTGCGGAATCAGGAAGAGAACAATCCTTGAAAATCAATTGAAATTTGCAGAGCTTCCAAACGTGTTTAAAGGCTCAAATTTCAATGATTTGAAGTCAAGCGTATATTTGAACACTGAGAGCCGAAAAATGTTTTCTCAGGCGGCTCAGGCGGTAAATTACTGGTTTAAAAATCTTCCTGATATGCAGAAGAAAGGAATAGGTCTATACCTTTTCTCAAATGCAAAAGGTTCTGGCAAAACCAAAACAGTATGCAGCTTGGCGAATGAGATCATGAAGAAATACCAGAAACCGGTCAAATTTACCACTTCGCTCAGAATCCTTGACGAGATTAAAAACACATGGGGAGGAAAAGAGAATGCAGAGGGGAAATTGATAGAGGATTTATCCAGAGCAGAAATCCTTATTATCGACGACTTCGGGGCTGATTCTGGAAAAGACTGGATTAACGAAAGGTTCTATAGCATTATCAACGGACGGTATATTGATAGGAAGATTACTATATTTACAAGTAACTGCCAGATAACAGAGTTAAAATACGACGAGAGGATCACAAACAGGATTCTGGAACGGTCACTTGAAATCCCATTTCCAGAGGAATCTGTTCGGGTGCACATCGCGGAACATTTGAGAATGAAGATGATTCAAGGAATGGGAGTGGCAAAATGAGAAGAAAAAGATGGGAAGAAATGTCAGAGAGGGAAGTAGTTGGGCTGAAACGTAATCAATGCATGAAATGCGTATATCTTTCTAAAAGCAGTCCGTCATCTATATCGAATGCTACCTGTGATTATATTCTTATTGTTGGTCATTCAAGAGGCTGTCCGCCTACAGAATGCGTACAGAAAGGAATTTTTAAGCGTGGTAAGAGAAAAGGTGGAGAGAGTGAATATGGATTATGAAATCACACCCGAAATAGTAGGAACGTGTGTAAACATTATCATGGATTACTGCAAAGCGACAGATAATAAATGTGAGAGCTGCGCGCTTCGAGTTACCTGTCAACACAGTTTTAAAATCCCACCGTTTGCATGGAAGAGGGAAGAGCATGAGAACGATAAGTGAAATGTATAAGCGGTCTGGCGGGACAGCATATCAGCATAAATGTATTGAATGTCGGTTCTACCGGGACTTGAAGAAAGGAAAATGTCTGATGTATGGCGGTGATCGGGACTGGCATGGAAATTTCATTGCCTGTAAATCCTTTAATTTCGAAGATGATATGCCAGAAGGACAGATGAACATTTTCGATTATGTGTGAAAGAAAGGAGGAACGAGGAACCGCTGGCCAGCGAAAGGATATCCCGGTTCCTCCTTATTTTTTATGAATAATGACGACTTGAAATATGCTATAGAAAATGGTATTATCGACTTATCTCACATACAAGAAAACATAGAGATGAGTAAAAGAAGGGACATATTGGAACAATATGAAGCCAGCATTTGGGAGGCTTCGGACGGATATTGGAAAATCCGTATTTATGATGATAAAACTAAGAAAAGAAGACTGATTAAGAGGAGAAACAGGGAAGACCTGGAAGATGAAATAGTCAGAATCTATAAGGAAAAGATTGAGAATCCTAAAATAAGTGAAATCTTTGACGAATGGCTTGAACGCCGTCAGGAACTGGGCAAAATATCAATGTCCACAAAGCAGAGATACCAACAGATTTTTGACCGCCATTTCAAAGAATTTGGCACTGAAAGAATACGAGATGTTGACTCGGAGGATTTTAGTAGTTTCCTTGAAGAACAGACGGGGAAATACAATCTGACAGCAAAGGGATTCTCAAACCTTAAGACAATAGCCAGAGGCACATTGAAATGGGCGAAGAGAAAGAAACTGATAGATTGGAACGTGGAAGAGCTTTTTTATGATCTGGACGTGAGCGACCGTGAATTTAAGAAGAATGTTAAGGAAGAATTAGAAGAGGTATTCAGCGACGCCGAAATGAAAAGAATCGTTGATTATCTCAAAGACAATCTTGACATGGTAAACCTTGGAATTCTGCTTATGTTTGTGACTGGAATAAGAGTCGGCGAATTAAGTTCACTAAAGTGGGAAGACTGGGTTTATAGCAGCGACGCGAAAAGCCCAAGCATATTAAAGATACGCCGCACAGAGACACGGTACACCATTAATCATAGTTTAGTTTTTGACGTGAAGAACTTTCCGAAATCAGAAGCAGGCGTGAGAAATATAGTAATTCCACATGGATGTGTCTGGATTCTGCAAAGACTAAGATGCATGTCAGCATTCTATGAGTACATATTTTTTATGGATGGTCATAGGCTTAATGCATCTGTATTTAGACGGCGACTATACAAGGCTTGTAAAGAAACAGGATGTGTTCAGAAATCACCGCACAAAATCAGAAAAACTTACTGTTCAATTCTTCTCGATCACAGTATTGACAACCAGATGGTAATATCTCAGATGGGACATTCAAATATAAAATGTTCCGAGAATTTCTACCACAGAGATAGAAAAACACTTGCAAAAAAGCAGGAAATCATGGATAATATTCAGGAATTTTCGGTTATAGCAAAATAAAAATCTGATCTAAAGTATGGTTGTTTTTTACTGACAGGGAACAGCTAGGGAACAAAAGGGAACACCTTGAAAATCCCGAAAGCCCTTGATTTTACTGGAAAATAAGGGACCTATAAACGGGTTCGATTCCCGTACTGGCTGCTAAGAAAACCTTGATTTTATGCGGGTTTCGGGACTTCTGGAATCCGCAAGGGAACACCCTAGGGAACACAAACAAATATTCGATAATAAGACATGGAGGAATCTTGTATGTGAGATATAAGAAAGCCTCAGATAAAATCGCTGAAAGGCGATTATTTTTTTTGCACTTTTTTAATGAATACAGTATAATGTATTCAAAGGAGTGAGACAGTATGATACATACCGCATACGATGTGATGAAAGAATACCTGATAACCGGTGCAGAGTTGGATGGTCCGTACCAGATACCGGTTATTCCGCCGATGCAGCTGACACCAAAGAAAAGCATAGACTTCGTTTCTTCGAAATCCAGATCATTAAAAGGACATAAGGACCTGACTGTAAATTTCTATATTGACGACAAGAGCTTCTTGCAGATATGGAATCAACCGGACCAGTACGTAGAACATTTGAAATGTTTTCATTCGGTTTGCAGCCCGGATTTCACAATTGCTTCGGGAATGCCTACGGCACTAAATATATACAACCTATACAGAAATCATGCTCTAGGATTCTATTTTGCCCTTTTAGGCGTTAATATTATTCCGTCCGTAAATATTATCAGTCCAAAGGAAATGCCGTGGATATTCGATGGAACGCCGTATAGGAGCACTGTATCATGTTGTACCAATGGCAGAGTGCGGTCAAAGTCTGCCAGGATAGAGTTTTGTGAGAGTTTTAAAGAAATGTTGGATGCAATAGAGCCGACAAAGGTCGTGATCGTGGGTATCGTGCCGGATGAACTTAATGTGGATGTACCAATAATAAACCTCAATTCACGGAGCCAGAACATGAAGAAGATGTTCGGAAAGGAGGAACCATGGGAACAATCAGTAGCGGATCAGCAAAACGAAGGAGCAAAGAAACAGGACGGCAGAAGAAGCGCCGAAGCAGGCTTTTCAGTATTGTGGGACGAAGAAACATGACCAGAAAAGATGAACTAAATGTAATGAAGTGAAAATTTTACATCACGCCAACCTACGTTACAGAGAATTATATACATAATGCACAAAAATAAAAAAGTCGCAGGTCTGAATTAGTTTCAGATTTCTGCGACTTTTTTCAGATTTTCCCGGTTCAAACCGACTGGATTTTGATGCTGTTTCTGATTTGTCATACATTTTCTTGGTTTTCTCGTCCGTCCCGGGACCATCCCGGGAACCTCTGACCGATCAGGAACAGACCGCCACCGGGAGCCCGCAAAAGTCCTCCTGCCTTGCGCAATCTGGTAATTGGTGCGACGAATTTCGTCGGCACTCGTTCTAAACGCGAAAGCCCGCCGCCCTACACGCTTTTGACAAGCCGAAGCCAAACAGCCTGCCGGGAATAACCCGGAAGCAGAACGGTAACAGCTGTGGAAGTACAGAGCCAGTGCCAGACGCGACAGAGCTATAACCAATTCTGATATAACGTTGCAAAATGCATTTAAAAAACGTTTTTCGTGCAACCACGGTAAAATATACAGAAAACACATAAAACGCGCTTAAAAAGCCAAATACGGCGTTATAGAAGTATTTAAGACATAGCTGCCCAAACGAAACATTTAAAAGCGTACAGAAATAAGACCGCCGGAGCGATCACAAACAAAGCCCTCCTAGCTTCGCACAGTCCGGAAGTATAAAGACCAGACCGGGCAAAGCGTCCGCGCAACTATACAAAATAATAATAACCCCGTTGTGCTCTGTCGTCAATCCCCTGTTAACAACTCGATATTTGAAGATTTAAGACGGTTTTATATACTTGTGATAGAATATACCAGAATCACGCCAAAAGCCGTTAAAACGTCAAATATAAGCCAATACAACTATATATAATTGTCAATGCACATCACGCCGGAGGACAAACCCCGGCGAAGCCCCAACACAGGTCACGAACCACCGCCGCCCGGAGCGGATGCAGGACACCAGAAAAAGAGCAGCGCTTTACTGCTCTAAATAATTTATATTCGTAATCTGCGGCAAGTCCCGGAAAAACTCAGAAAAACCGCCGTCAGCAATATTATACTGGCGGTCAGCTGTCGGGATTATACGACCATCTTTTATCTCCATACAAGACAGCTGCAAATGATCTGTGAGCTTAGTTGACCGATGCAGGGCGTACCGCATAACAGACACCGTCCCAGACTGGCAGCGCACCGGCGGTAAGTCGTACCAGATCAGCGGGACAGCACCGGAAGCAACCGCATTAAACACTTGCGCAGCGTCCTTTTCTGCCGATTCTTTTATTTTATCAACTTCGGAAAAATCACGGCTTTTTATTGCCGCG
>ERZ1034925.307-NODE-307-length-24323-cov-9.054887_pt1 | contig 24323 bp, 19 predicted proteins | sample MGYA00520687_ERZ1034925 | MGnify/ENA primary metagenome ERZ1034925 (study PRJEB33766, sample SAMN09781758) | gut metagenome | biome: gut microbiome | host: Homo sapiens | place: Madagascar | study: EMG produced TPA metagenomics assembly of the PRJNA485056 data set... | reverse complement strand
AGAATATGCAAATCAATAAAATTGTTTCAATATCAATAATAATTGTGTTATTTGCCGGATTTGCCTCGTTTGAATTTTATCGAAAATCTGAAAAAGTCGTTCTTGGCATAAATTCTCCAACCGAATTTGAAATCGACTTGAACGGAAATAATGTTATTGATGATGGAGAAACAGTTTGTGTACCGAATTTGCTTGCGTTTACATCTGACTTATCGGCTAATCAAGATGAAATTGAAAAGAAGTTAAATTTAACCAATGTTGATGCTTTGAAATTCGGCTATTTGACAGATATTTGGGTTGAAAATACTCTTCTTGATAAAAATGTAATGTTGAAATACACAGGTGTTATAAATCAGAATTGTAAGTTTGCCGATATCTACATTGATGGCGAATCTTTCAGGGACAAATTTTTAAATTCCGGCTTTGGATTTGATAAAAGTTTTAAAACCAACAAAAATTTTGACAATAATTTATCTAAGGCACGAAAATTAAAACTGATAATTTTAAACCACAAAAGCAACAAGTACCACACTCTTGACTGTAAATACGGTTTGATTGCCCATGATGCAATAATTATTCCGGAACGTCAAAAACCCGAAGGTGCTAAGCCTTGCAAGTTTTGTCATGTTCAGCGGGATAAGAAAGCTAGAATTCATCACAAAAAGTTTAATTCTCGCCAAGAATTGACTTATCCGCTTGTGATATCTGATGGAAGTTTAAGAATGTTTTTGCCTGATTTGACAACTACTTTAAAGCCTGACACAGATTGCCGTTCACTTGTTTGTCAAGAAACTCTAAAATATATCAACAACACCAAAACATCGATTGATATTGCGCTTTACGGTTGGGATAGTAATCCAAAAATCTACAAGGCATTACGCGAAGCAAAATCTCGTGGGGTTAAAATTCGTGTTGTGTATGACACAAGCAAAAATTCGTATTATCCGGAATTGGGTAATTTCTTAAAACTTGCTGACGAAAAATCGACTGATACGCCGACGATTTTGATGCATAACAAATTTATTATTTTTGATAATTCAAAAGTCATGACGGGTTCTATGAATTATTCAAAAACAGGACTTTCCGGATTTAATTCAAATTGTGTCTTTTTTATAAATTCGGTTGAAGTTGCAAAAATGTATGAAGAAGAATTCAGTCAGATGTTGGCAGGTAAATTTCACCAGAAGAAAATGAAAATTTCTCATAAAACTGTTATTTTGGGTAAGACGAGGGTAACACCGATGTTTTCGCCAAAAGATAAAATTATAACAACTAAGGTTATTCCAATGGTGAATAATGCGAAAAATTATATTTATGTACCCGCATTTGTTTTGACACATGAAAAACTCGCGGAGGCTTTGGTTGATGCAAAAAATCGTGGAGTTGATGTTAAAATCATTGTCGATGCGACTCATACGTCGTCTTCAAGAAGCAAAGTAAAAATGCTCAGAACTGCAAAAGTTCCTGTGAAAGTTGAAAATTACGCCGGCAAAATGCATTCCAAAAGTATGATAATTGACGATAAATATATTGTTGCAGGTTCTATGAATTTTTCTCAAAGTGGCGAAAACAGGAATGATGAAAATGTTTTGATTTTGGAAGATGAACGACTTGCAAAGTATTATCGTGGCTTTTTTGAATATTTATGGAAGAAAATCCCGAATAGATATTTAGAACACAATGTTCGTGCCGAGGGCAAGTATTCTATTGGCTCTTGCTCAGATGGGATTGACAACAATTTCGACGGCAAAATTGATAAAGATGATTTAGGGTGTCGGTAGTTATTGCCAAGTTTCCAAATTCTTGCCAAAACTATTGTTCCCCCAGCTATTTAGGAGAATGTTTCTAGGTAAGCTTCCGCCTTTTTCTGATAGGGTGGCATATTCGTCACTTAATCTAAATCCGCTATTGGTTTTGACAAGCGTTAGCCAAAATGCATCATATCCCCAGCGATTTGGTGCTTTGTGACCGTTTATGTCAATTACAAATGCCACGTTTGCAAATCCACATTTTGAAGGATTTGCATTGTAGCAGAACATTATAATAGAACCGTCTTTCATCATATATGACGACATAAGCGTTAGCCAATAGTCATAACTTACGCCGAAATTAGCAGACTCGCCACCATTGTTTTTAACTTCTTCGCGATTCGCATAAGCAAAATCCTTTTTTATAGGTGTTAAATTTAATTTTGAAATTAATTCTTTTTTCAATTGCACACAATCCGTGGTTTCTTCGCTATAATAGGGGGATCCAGTATTATTATTGGTCTTGATTGTTAGATGACATTCTCGTGTATCTTGTTCAGATACAAGCATATTGATGGCGTTATTGAGAGTCGAATATTCTTTTTTGAATGCAGTTGAAAACGTTTTTTGTTGAAATTTTGTAATAATTGTTGGAATTGTTAATGTAGCTACAATTCCTATTATCCCGAGAGTAATCAGCACTTCTGCAAGGGTAAATCCACTATTTTTTAGTGAAAATTTGCTTCGGGGGGGGGCAAGCGTTTGTGTTTTGTGTCAACTGTTTAATTAAGTTATTCATATTCCAAACCTCCAATTAGCTCTACATCTTCTTATATATATTATACACAAAATTTTTGTTTCTCTAACCTAATTTTTAATAATTTTTGCTTCAACTTCTTTTAAACCGCTGATGCTGTTGTTTAAGCTTCTTGCTAGTTCAGCAGCTGTTTGTGCGTTGTAAAATTTCCCACTCGTAACCATTGAAGTACATTCTAATTGTGCCAAATCGTCCTCGTCATCAATATTAAAGGCTATAACATCAATAGTTACATCTTTTCTGATTTGAACAAGCTCCATGACATATTTGCAAGGGCTTTCGTCGCAATTTTCACCACCGTCAGTCAAGAGGATTATATGTTTTTTGCCTGTAAATCCAAGAAAGTCATTTTTTACAGCTTGTTTAAGTGAGTACGTAATCGGAGTCATGCCTCGTGGTTTGATTTCTGAAAGTCGATTTTGTATGTTAAATCCGTTTTCTTGGCTTATTGGTGAAATTAAACTTGATGCACGACAGGCTTCAAAAGGAGTAAAACCGGTTCTGTGCCCGTAAACTCTAAGTCCGACAGAAATATTTGGGCTTATTTCTGTTAAAATTTTTCGCATTGTATCAATCATAAGGTCAACTTTTCGCCTGCCGTCAAGGTATTCAGACATACTGTTCGAAAAATCCAAAATAAATAAAACTCTCTCGTTTTCGTCAATATTTGGTGTCGCACCATCTCGGTAGATGTTATAATTATCTGCCAAAACCGGTAAACATAAAATAATAAATCCCAAAATTAATAATATTTTTTTCATAACATCATTATATACGCACTTTTCACTTTTCACGTTTCACTTCTCACTTAATCCATTTGACGATTATTTTTGCTTGCAATATTATAATGTATAGTTGAATTATTCGTCATTCTGAGCAAAACATTGAGATTCTTCGGCTGAAGCCTCAGAATGACTGGCGAAGAATCTATTTAACAAGGGATAAATTATGAATAGCAAAGAATTAATAAAACAAGCCGAAAAAAGTTTAACAAAAGAATTTGAACTGATTGAAGATATAAGAGATTTTAACCAAGAAAAAGTTTTAAACGCTTTTATTGAAAACAAAGTTGCGCCGGAACATTTTTATACAGTTTCTGGTTACGGTCATGATGATTTGGGACGTGAAGTTTTGGATAAAGTGTTTGCAGATGTGTTTAAGGCTAAAAAAGCACTTGTCAGAATTCATTTTGCATCAGGTACGCACACACTTGCATGCTGTCTTTTTGGAAATCTTCACTATGGTGATAAACTTGTTTCTGTTGCCGGTGCACCTTATGATACAATGCAAGAGGTTATCGGAACTGCCGGTGATGAAGAAACAAAGCGTTCTTCGCTGATTGGAAACGGTGTTTTGTACGATGAAGTTCCTCTAAAAGATGGTATGGAAATCGATTTTGAAAAACTAGAAGAAAAGATTGATGAAACAGTTACAATGGTATTAATTCAACGTTCTAAGGGGTATTCGACAAGAAAATCTCTCTCTATGGAAACAATTGAGAAGATTTGTAAAATTGTAAAATCAAAAAATCCAAACTGTATCTGTTTTGTAGACAACTGTTATGGGGAATTTGTTGATACCAAAGAACCGTTGGAAGTTGGTGCGGATTTAATAGCAGGTTCTTTGATTAAAAATCCGGGTGGTGGAATTGTTGAGGCCGGCGGTTATGTTGCCGGAAAAGAACTTTATGTTGATAGAACCGCAAACCGACTTACAGCCCCTGGAATTGGCTCAGAAGGTGGTGCAATGTTTAATCAGCACAGATTGATTTTTCAAGGTTTGTTTATGGCGCCGTCTGTTGTTTGTGACGCTGTTAAAGGTGCTGTTTTGGCTGCTAAAATATTTGATGAAATCGGGTATGACAGTGCTCCAAAATACTTTGAAAAACGTACAGATATTATTCAAAATATTACTTTCGGTTCTGCTGAGCCTTTGGAACATTTTTGCCAAACAATTCAGCAATTATCCCCTGTAAATGGTTACGTAACGCCAATTCCTGAATATGTTCCGGGATATGAAGATCAAATTATTATGGCTGGTGGAACATTTATTGAAGGTTCAACTATTGAATTGTCTGCTGATGGGCCTTTAAGAGCTCCATATACGGCTTATATGCAAGGCGGTTTAAATTATGCCCATGTAAAAATTGCGTTATCTAAGATCTTGGAAAAAGTTGCAAAATAGCCATAAAGTATTAGACATGTTGCAGTTTGTGAACTTTTGTAAAGTGCTGTATAACTACTTATAACTAATTCTTAAGGATTAGACGTTAAATTTTTACGAAAAGTTGTTCAGACATTGATTTTTGTGCTATGCTGTAAGCATACCCCTAAAAAACGGGTGAAAATAGTTTACATAGTATAAGAAGAGGAAGGTTAAATATGTCATTACCAAATGTAGCATATTTCTCAATGGAAATCGCATTAGATCAATCTTTAAAAATCTATTCAGGCGGTTTAGGATTTTTGGCAGGTTCACACATGTTGTCTGCCGGTTATTTGCAAATGCCGATGGTCGGTGTAACTATGTTATGGTCTTATGGTTATTATGATCAACGTATTGCACAAGATGGTCAGGTTGAAGTTGCTTATATCAGAAAATATTATGATTTCTTAGAAGATACAGGTGCTATGACAGAAGTTGATATCTTTGGCGAAAAAGTTAAAGTAAAGGCTTATCTTGTAAAACCTGAATTATTTGGTTCTTGCCCTGTTTATTTGTTGACAACTGATATTGATGGTAACAGCGATTGGGCTAAGAGCATTTCTCATAAACTTTATGATGGAAATGAAAAAATCAGAATTGCACAAGAAACAGTTCTTGGTATTGCGGGTGTAAGAATTTTGCAACAAGTCGGATATAATTTTGATGTTGTTCACATGAACGAAGGTCACGCTCTTCCGGCTGCTTTTGAATTGTTAAGACAATATGGCGGAAACTTGGAAGAAGTTAAAAAGAAAACTGTATTCACAACTCACACTCCTGTTGCAGCTGGTAACGAAGTTCACTGGGTTGACACATTGTTAGAAGGCGGTTTTTTTGCTGGTTGTTCAAGAGAAACAGCTGTTCAATTGGGTGGAGAAAACTTCTCTCTAACAGTTGCTGCTTTGAGAATGTCTAGACTTGCTAACGCTGTATCTCAACTACATGGACTTGTTTCTAACAAAATGTGGGAATGGGTTGATGGCAGATGCCCTATCAGAGCAATTACTAACGCTGTAAACCTTCACTACTGGCAAGATGATAGAATCAAAAAAGCTGATACAGCTGAAAAACTTCTTGCTGTTAAACGTGAAATGAAAGAAGAATTGTTTGAATATGTCGCAAATGTAGCAGGCAAAAGATTTGATCCTGATGTATTGACAATTACTTGGGCTAGAAGATTTGCTGATTACAAACGTGCTTGGCTTATTCTTATGGACAAAGATAGAATTAACAAACTTCTTGATGAAAATAAAATCCAAATTATCTTTGCCGGTAAATTCCACCCAGATGATGTTATGGGTAAAGAAATGTTCAACAAGCTTCTTAACCGTTCACACAGCTTGAAAAATGTTGTTGTGCTTCCTGGTTATGAACTTGAACTTTCGGGCAAATTGAAACGTGGTTCTGATATTTGGTTGAACACTCCACTTAGACCGTTTGAAGCGTCAGGCACATCAGGTATGTCTGCAAACGCTAACGGAGCACTTCACTTGTCAACATTTGATGGTTGGACAGTAGAAGGTACATTCAACGGTATCAACGGTTACACAATCGAGTACCCTGAACTAGATGATGAAATGCCTTGGGAAGAACGTCATTGGAAAGATCATGAATGTATGATGAATATTATTGAAAATGAAATTATCCCAACATACTACGACAACAAACAAGAATGGGCTCGTATGATGCGTCAGGCAATCAGAACATCTGAAGCTTACTTCAACTCAGATCGTATGGTAATTGAATATTACAACAGATTATATAAGCCAATCGCTCATAACGATTCAAGTACAGGTGAAAAGAAAAAAGAAATGAATATTTCTGAAACTCCGACATTTGATGCTTGGACATTCGCAAATATCAAGTAAGTTGGTATTAAATAGTTTGAAAAAGCTGTGTGACATTAGTTGCACAGCTTTTTTATTAAAAATAAATTTCTTGACCTTGAGTGTAATGCTATGCTAAAATAAACTGAAAAGGAGTGTTTTATGGGACAAACTTTAGCTGAAAAAATTATATCAGAACATGTTGGGCGTGATGTCCATTCCGGAGAGCTTGTAATTGCGCGAGTTGATGTTACGGCTGTACAAGATGGAACAGGTCCTTTGACAGTTCAAGAATTCAAAAAACTTGGCAAGTCAAAATTAAATAATCCTGAAAGAACAATTTTGTTTATCGATCATGCTTCTCCGAGTCCACGAAAAGAATTGTCAAACACTCACAATGTTTTAAGAGATTTTGCCAAAGAATATGGGGCAGTGTTGTCTGATGTTGGTGCTGGAGTTTGTCACCAAAGATTAGTCGAAACTTTTGTAAATCCTTGTGAAATTCTTGTTGGTGCAGATTCTCACACTTGTACATCAGGTGCTTTGGGAGCATTTGCAACCGGAATGGGCTCAACTGATATTGCAGTTGCTATGGCACTTGGAAAAACTTGGCTTAAAGTGCCTCAAACATTTAAAATAGAGGTTACAGGCAAATTTAAAGACGGAATTTGCTCAAAAGATTTAATGCTTCATCTGATAGGACTAATTGGAGCTGATGGCGCGACTTATAAAGCGTTAGAGTTTTGTGGTGACACAATTGAAAATATGAGCATGTCAGAGAGGTTTACGCTTGCAAATATGGCTGTTGAGGCTGGTGCAAAGGCCGGTTTATTCGTTGCGGATGACAAGACTCGAGAATTTTTAAAATCTCGTGGGCGCGAAAACAAGTTTAGGACACTTAAACCTGATGAGGACGCGGTTTATGAACGCATAATAAAAATTAATGCTGAAGATATTGGGCATACTGTTTCTTGTCCACACACGGTGGATAATACAAAACCTGTAGAAGAGCTTTCTGATATCAAAGTAAATCAGGTTTTTGTCGGAACTTGCACAAACGGTAGAATTGAAGATTTGCGTATTGTTGCAAAGATTTTGAAAGGCAAAAAGGTTAATTCAGATGTTAGAATGCTTATTTGTCCGGCGTCAAAGGACGTTTATTTACAAGCACTTGATGAAGGCTTGATAACGACTTTTGTGGAAGCTAATGCAACTATTCTTCCTCCTGGGTGCGGTCCTTGCGTAGGGGTTCATGCCGGTACTTTAGCAGATGGTGAAGTTTGTCTTGCTACGCAAAATAGAAACTTTAAAGGCCGTATGGGAAATGTCGAAGGCTCAATTTATCTGGCATCGCCTTATGTTGCGGCTTACACGGCATTAAATGGTTATATTTCGGCAAAATAGAAGTTTAGTTCACATTGTAGTTGCGTGAAAATTGAAACTAGAATAAACTTTGTTGATTTGTTGCTTTTGCAGTTTTGTAGCCAAGATGTCTGTATGTTGCTGGAGAAACTTTGCGACCTCTTGGTGTGCGTTGCAAGAGCCCTGCTTGAAGTAAAAATGGCTCACAAACATCTTCAATTGTGCGAACATCTTCACCAATTGCAGCGGCTATTGTTTCAATTCCGACTGGTCCACCATCGTATTTTTCGATAATCAAGCGCAAAAGGCTTCTGTCAGTGTTGTCTAAGCCGTAGTTGTCGATTTTTAAAATATCAAGTGACATGTTTGCGACATCTTCTGTAATTTTTCCATCGTGTTTTACGAGTGCATAGTCGGAAACTCTTTTTACAAGTCTGTTTGCGATACGTGGAGTCCCTCTTGAACGGCGTGCGATAGCGTGTGCGCCTTCTTCTGTAATTTCGATATTTAAAATACCTGCAGTACGAGTAATAACTTGTGTCAATTCATCTTCTGTGTAAAATTCAAGTCTGTGGATTATTCCAAATCTATCTCTAAGGGGACCAGAAAGCTCACCAGCCTTTGTTGTTGCTCCAATCAGAGTAAATTTAGGCAATGGAACTCGAAGCGTCTTAACAGTCTGACTTTTCCCTGTTGTCATATCTAAGAAAAAATCTTCCATTGCAGGGTACAAAATTTCTTCTGCAACTTTATTAAGTCTATGGATTTCGTCTATGAACAGAATTTCTCCGCCTTTTAAAGACATCAAAATTCCTATGATATCACGAGGTCTTTCAAGTGCCGGTGCTGATGTTATTTTAATATCAACCCCCATCTGTTCTGCGATTACGCCTGCAAGAGTTGTTTTCCCAAGCCCCGGAGGTCCGTAAAAAAGCAAGTGATCCAATGGCAATTCTCTTTTTTTAGCTGCTGCAATTGATATTTTTAAGGTTTCTTTCAAGGCAGATTGACCGATATAGGTATCAAAAGACTTTGGTCTGATACAGTTTTCGAAATTTTTGTCATTATCAAGTGCCTCAGATTTAATTACAGAAGTCTTTTTCTTTTCTGCAATCGGCTTGTGTTCAAAATCGTTATCATCTGCTATTATACTCATTTTTCTCCACCTTAAACCTCAAAAATGCAACATTGAAGTTTATTGAATTCACTTTATATTTATGATATCATAAAACTAGTGTATTAGACAAATTATTAAGAAGGAGATTTAATGAAAGTATCTGAAAGATTAGAGCAAATTCCTCCATATTTGTTTGCCGAAATTGATAGAAAAATTGCGGAAGCAAAGGCAAAAGGAATTGATATTATAAGCTTAGGTATTGGCGATCCTGATAGCCCTACTCTTCAACCTATTGTTGATGAAATGCATAAGGCTATTGACAATCCTAAAAACCACGATTATCCACCATACAACGGTACAGAACAATTTAGAAAAGGAGCTTGTGATTGGATGAAACGTCGTTTTGGCGCTGAGCTTAATCATGATACCGAAATGCTTGCAAATATCGGCTCAAAAGAAGCAATCGCACACGTTTTCTTTGCTTATGTCGATAAAGGAGATTACACATTGGTTCCAGATCCTGGGTATCCGGTTTACCACAATGCAACAATATTTGCAGGTGGAACTCCTTATGAAATGCCTCTATTAGAAGAAAACGGATATCTTCCTGATTTTGATAAAATTCCTGAAGATATTGCAAAGAAATCAAAACTTATGTTTTTGAACTATCCAAACAATCCTACAAGTGCCACTGCTGACTTGGATTTTTGGAAAAAAGCTGTTGATTTCTGTAAAAAATACGACATTTTGCTTTGCTCAGATATGGCATATTCAGAAATGACTTTTGACGGCTACAAAGCCCCATCTGTGTTGCAAGTTGAAGGTGCAAAAGATGTTGCAATCGAATTTTATTCTCATTCAAAATCATATAATATGACGGGTTGGAGAGTCGGATTTGTTTGTGGTAACGCTGATGCCATAAAAGCTCTTGGAACAATTAAAAATAACATTGATTCAGGAACTTTCAAAGCTATTCAGCAAGCTGCAACAACTGCATTCACAGTTGATGAAAAATATATTACAGACTTGAACAATATGTATCAAGAACGTCGTGACGCTGCAGAAGAAGGTTTTAGAGAGCTTGGCTGGGATATTAAACCATCAAAAGCTACTTTCTACTTGTGGCTTCCTGTTCCAAAAGGTATGACATCAGAAGAGTTTGTAACTGTTATGCTTGAAAAAGCTCATGTTGTTGTTCCACCTGGAAACGGTTACGGCAAATATGGTGAAGGCTATTTTAGAGTTGCTCTTACAAAAGATGTTGAGACTATCAAAAAATGTATTCAACGTATGAAAGACGCAGGAATTCACTATTAATAAGTTTGAGGCAGCCCGAAAGGTTGCCTCTTTTTTAATTTTTATTAAGTATTTTGGCAATTTTTTCTTATTTTGTGTTTTTATATAAACGTGTATAGAATTAGTTCGATTAATAATGTAAATAACTATATCAAGTTCTGCAAACCGTCTTTTAAAGGCTCAGAAACAGCTCAGACAAATCCTCAAATTGAGCAGGTGTCTGATATTAAGCCAGATTTTGCGGTTAAGACTCCTATGGCTTATACTAAAACCGGTGAAATGAATTTCCCTTATGACACAAAAGCATACTGCTATAAGCTCGCAAACGGTCAAAGGGTTATCATTGTACCTCAAGAAGGTGAAACTGTTCTTAGAACGTACGTGAACACCGGCTCAATGAATGAACCGGATAAGATTAGAGGTATAAGTCATTATATCGAACATAATCTTTTTAACGGCTCAGAAGGGCTTGAACAAGGTGATTTTTTCAAAAATGTCGATAAAATGGGGGCTTCAACCAATGCATCAACAGGTTTTGCAGAAACGAATTATTATATAAGCTCAAACCTTCTAAATGACGGTGATTTGGAAAAGAAAATCAAACTTCATGCATCAATGCTTGAAACACCTTTATTTGCAACAGATAAGCTTGAAAAAGAAAAGGGTATTGTAAATTCTGAAATCAATATGATTACGTCAAATCCTGAGAATTTGGCTGTAAACAAAATGATTAAAAATCTTTATGGAATTGAAACCACATCAACCGATATGATTGGTGGAACAACGGACAACATAACCAATTTGACCCGTGATGATGTTGTAAATTATTACAAAAACAATTATTATCCTGCAAATATGGTGACGGTAATCTCAGGTGACGTTAAACCTGACGAGACAATGCAGCTTATTTCAAAGTATTTTACGTCTAAAAAACAGCCTACAGCGCCACAACATTTGGAAAAATTTACGCCAACTCAAAAAGCGGTTAGAGAAGACATTATTTCTGATAAAGCAACTGCTTCAACAGTTGTAGTGGGCTTCAACGGACCAGCTTCCAACAATACTAAAGCTAGGATTTATGCAGATGCTCTAAGTTCAATTTTGGCATCATCTGTAACTTCTCGTATTGACAAAAACTTAAAACAATATAATTCAAACTGTTGGAGTGATTCGGAAAAAGTTAGCTCAAATCCTAGTGATGGCCAAGTTTTGATGTTTACGGCAGATTGTAGTGATGAAAATTCTGAAAAAGTTTTGAAAACAATATTTACTGAAATTGGCAATATTGCAAATAATCCGCCAACTGATGATGAAATGCAGATTATTAAGAAAAAAATGTTGAATGGTTTTTCACTGATTTTTGAAAACTCTTTTAGAACAAATAATTCTATTGGAACATCTGTTCTTGAAAACAATCAAGATTATCTAAACGAATTTGAAAATACTGTAAAATCAATGACTGCAAAGGATTTAGTTGATACAGCAAAGAAATATTTAGACGTAAACAAAGCCTCTGTTACGGTTGTTCACCCGGCATCTGCTAAAGAAGAAACAATTAAACAAAATCACCAAGCAATTTCTTTTACGGGTGCTAAAAAAGAAGCTATAAATATGTCATCTGTCAAGGAATATAACCTAAACAACAATTTTCGTGCTGTGACTATTAATTCCAAAACAAACAATGTAAGTCTTACATTGAAATTAAAAAACGATAATTTTGTTCCGGAAAAGCTTTCTGCAGCATTGGTTCTTGATGAACTTTTTAAAGAAGGAACAATGTTTAGAAAACAAGAAGATTTTGAAACAGATATGGCTAAAAATGGTATTGAAATCGTTTCAGGTGCTGCTGAAAACTCTATTTCGTCAGTTGTCTATTGTGATTCTGATGATCTTGGTAAGGCTCTTGAAGGGTTGAAAGAATCTGTTGAAAATCCTCGCTTCACGCAAGAAGATTTTAAGCGAGCTAAGAAAAATATAAAAGAAAATATTATGTTGTCTGAAAAATCCGCTTACGATAAGCTTGATTGTGAGCTATATAAAGGCTTGCCTGAGGGATATTCAAAAGAAGAAATCTTGCAAGAACTCGACTCATTGACGCTTGATGATGTAAAGCATTTTTACAATTCAGTTACACACGGAATTGGTGAAGTTGTGGTAGCTGCTCCACTTAATAAAAAACCGGAATTAAGCAACACTTTATTCAATGGTTTAAGCCGGCTGAAACCTGTTAATGAGTTCTCAGTTAAGACTTTGAAAGATGTTTACGCTCCAACAACTGAAACAAAAGTTCTAACAGATATTGATTTTAAAAATCAGGCTGAAATCGTTGAGGCGTTTAAATATCGAGTAAACAATAATATCAAAGATAAAATAACTGTTTCGCTTTTGAACACTATTTTAGGCGGAAATCCATCGTCCAGATTGTTCTCTGATTTGCGTGAGAAAGAAAAACTTGCATACCATGTAAAATCAAATACCAGAACAAATGAAAATATCGGTGTAATGGCTCTTAAAATAGGTACTACAACTGATAATAAGGATACAGGTGAAAAAAGTTTTGAGAATATAAAAAAATCAATTGACGGCTTCAACAGGCATATTGAAAAAATTAAAACAGAAAAAGTTACAGATGAAGAACTAGCCAATGCAAAATTGAGTCTAAAAAATCAGATTTTAAACTCTAACCACGCATCAGATGACAAGACAATAAGCCTACTTCAAGGTTTGAATTCTCCGTATGGTTTGTCAAGAGAAAATCTATTGTTTGACGAAATTGATAAGATTACTGTAGATGATATTTATAATGCTGCAAACTATATTTTTGCCGGCAAACCTACATATTCAATCGTTGCGACAGAAGATACATTGAAAGCTAATGCAGATTACTTGAAAAGCCTTGAAAAATAGATTATTTAACCTTTTGCGCATTATTTATAATATATCTTGTGCCAGATCTTGAAAGTTCAAAATCAATTGGAACAACCATTTTTTGCCCGCATGCATCGACTGTCCATTCTTCCTTCCAATTGCCGGAGACCTGTTTGCCATATTTGCTGAATTTTACATTTGTCGGCTGTTCTGTAACCTCAGTATCAATAAGTTGCAAATCTCGGCAACGTCTGTTTTCTCGGGAAACTTTTGCATAAACGTAGCTCACAATAGAGCCTTGAACTTTTTTATCAGAAATTGTTTGTCCTACAACAGGAATTCTTGTTCCCAAATACACTGCCGCAGAACATGTCAAACCTGAAAACAAAATTATACCTAATATAAAATATTTTTTCATAACATACATATTATCATTTTTTTCATAAAAAAACAAGCCTGAAATAAATCAGACTTGTTTTTCGATTATTTACAAATTATAAAATCAATTATAATTTTTCAGCAACCATCAAAGTAGTTTCAGCCAATCTTGTAGAATAACCACATTCGTTATCATACCAAGAAATAACTTTAACCATGTTGTCGCCCATAACTCTTGTCAACAATGAGTCAACAGTTGAAGATTGGTGAGAACCGATGTAGTCAGTTGAAACTAATGGTTCATCTGAGTAGCACAATACGTGTCCATCAGCAGCTTCTTTCAAAGCAGCGTTTACTTCTTCAACAGTAACTTTCTTTTCAGTTTCGAATACAACGTCAACTAGAGAAACGTCCGGAGTAGGAACTCTCATTGCGAAACCGTCCAATTTACCTTTCAATTCAGGCAATACAAGAGCAACAGCTTTAGCAGCACCTGTTTTTGTAGGAACAATGTTCAAAGCGCCAGCTCTAGCTCTACGAGGGTCTTTGTGACCAGCATCAAGAATTCTTTGGTCGCCAGTGTAAGAGTGAACAGTTGTCATCAAACCTTTAACGATACCGAATTTATCGTTGATAGCTTTAGCTACAGGAGCCAAGCAGTTTGTAGTACAAGATGCCATTGAAATTACATTATGTTTAGCTGGATCATATTCATTTTCGTTAACGCCCAAAACGATTGTTTTATCTTCGTTAGAAGCAGGAGCTGAGATGATAACTTTTTTAGCACCGGCATCAATGTGAGCGTGAGCTTTAGTTGCATCTGTGAAGAAACCAGTTGATTCAACAACAACTTCAACACCTAAATCTTTCCAAGGCAATTGAGCTGGATCTTTTTCAGCGAAGAATTTAATTTTTTTACCGTTAACGATAATACCTTCTTCGTAAGCTTCAACTGTTCCGTTGAATCTACCCATAACTGAGTCATATTTGAAGATTCTAGCAGCATCTTCAGGTTTAAGACCTGGGTCATTGATTGCTACATAATTAATTTTGTCAAAAATACCTTCTGCAATAGCAGCTCTAAGAGTGTTTCTACCGATTCTACCGAATCCGTTAATTGCTACGTTTACCATAAGTGTTTCCTTTCTTTTGTAAAACTCTCACAAATTTTTTATACCATCAACAAAAAAAGTAATCAAGTGGATATTACCTTTTGAAACATTAAGAAATAATTAATTATTTAAAAACCGTTTAATAAAAATGCAAGGCTTCTCGCTTCCTGCTATGCAAAAGTGTGCACGGATATTTTAATGTTTTATTAATAAACAATTTGTACATAAACCGTTCTTGTCCTTGCCTTATTGTCAAAATCAACAAGCACGATTTGTTGCCACTGCCCCAATTGTAGTGCTCCATCTATTAATGGAACCATTGTTGAATTCCCAACAATTGAAGCTCTTACGTGTGCATAACCGTTGCCGTCATGCCAAGTTGCATCATGATGATATTCTGCATCAATAGGTGCAATTTTATCCAAAGCCTCAGGTAAATCAACCAAAAGCCCAGGTTCAAATTCAATATTAGTTATTGAAACAGTACTTCCGGCAACATAAACATGGACAACTGCGTTTTGCAAAGAATGCATATACACCGCATTTTTGACCTTTTGTGTAATGTCAATTATATCCGTATTTCCTTTTGTATTTACACTAAATTTTGCATTAATTACTGTCATATAAACTCCTTTTAGTCAATTTATCCAAAAATTTCATCTGAATAAAAAGCGAATTCCAAGTGACCAATAATAATTGTATCACCATCTTTTATGCCTTTTTTAGCAAGTTCTTCAAATACACCCATACCTTTCATGATGTTTTGGAACCTGATAACCTGTTCAGAATTACGCTCATCTGTAACTCCGGCAATTCTTGAAATTTTCCCGCCTTCAATAATATATGTATCTTTAGCAACTTTGTAAATTTCAAATGAGCTGTCATCGTTATTGTAAGCACCTAAATCCTCTTCGACAACAATATTTGTTTGAGGTTTTGGAATTTCATCTACTTTTTCGCCCATAAAATCGACGAGTTTGTCTACGTTTTCTCCGGTTACGGCAGAAATTTCAAATACATCTTGAGCAACTTCTTTAAACTGTTTTAATAGCTCTGACTTTTTCTCTTCATCAATTGAGTCAATTTTATTCAAAGCTACGATTTGGTAAAGATTTGCAAGGTGTTCAGAGTGCTTTTCAAGTTCTAAATTAATCTTTTTGTAGTTGTCAAAAGGATTTTCCCCAGTCGAATCAACAAGGTGCACTAAGAAACGACATCTTTCAACGTGTCTCAAAAAGTCATGACCGAGTCCAACACCTTCTGAAGCGCCCTCAATTAGCCCTGGAATATCCGCAACTACATAGCCGTCTCCGCTGCGTTTCTTTACAACTCCGAGGTTTGGAATAAGTGTTGTAAACGGATAATCTGCAATTTTAGGTTTTGCAGAACTAATGCGACTGATAAGGGTTGATTTACCTGCATTTGGCATACCTAAAAGCCCAACATCGGCAATAAGTTTTAATTCTAAGAACAATTCACGCTCAATTGGAGGTTCTCCAGGTTCACAAAACTGTGGAGCACGCTTTTGTGCAGTTGCAAATCGAGCGTTTCCACGTCCACCACGGCCGCCTTTTGCAACCATAACTTTTTGTTCATGCTCTGTTAAATCGGCAATAATATTACCTGTTTTTACGTCACGAACAACTGTTCCGACAGGAACTTTTATAAACAAATCTTTGGCACAACGACCATGCATGTTTTTTATGCCACCATTTTCGCCTGCTTCTGCTTTAAAAACAGATTTGTGCTTAAAATCCATAAGAGTCGACATATTTTCATCGCCAATCAAATATACATCACCGCCACGTCCGCCGTCACCGCCTGCCGGACCGCCTTTGTCAACGTATTTTTCTCTGCGCCAAGCAACCATTCCGTTGCCGCCACGTCCTGATACTACCCTAATTTTTGATTTATCTATAAATTTCATTTTATCCCTTTTCGAGCGATAGCGAGCGATTTGCCTTAGTATTCTAGTAACTTAGTGCCTTATTGCCTTTTTCTCTATCACCATTTACTTTGTTTATATTATAATAATACTATGAAAAATACAAAAAATAAATTGTTCTCAAAAGAACCTGTTACAATTGGACCGGAAAGCGGTTATGATAACTATATTATGGCGATAGAATCAAGTTGCGATGAAACGGCTTGTGCTATTGTGAAAAATGGTCGTGAAGTCATTGCAAACGTTGTGGCATCACAGATTAAGACTCATGCTCAATTTGGAGGCGTAATTCCTGAAATTGCAGCAAGAGAGCATTTGGATTCAATTAATATTGTAATTGAAGAAGCATTTAAACAAGCAAAAGAAAATGCTGGACTTGAGCCGGAAGATATCACTGCTTTTGCAGGAACTGTTGGCCCTGGGTTAGTCGGGTGTTTGCTTGTTGGACTTAATGCTGCTAAAACATTGGCATTGACTTATGACAAGCCATTTATCGGGGTAAATCACCTAAATGCGCATCTTTGCGGAAATTACCTTGATACAGACTTGAAGCCTCCGTTTATGGCTTTGCTTGTCAGTGGCGGCCATACGCAGATTATTGATGTTAAGTCGTATTCTGAGCAAACAATTCTTGGCGAAACAATTGATGATGCTGTTGGAGAAGCTTATGACAAGGTCGCAAGACTTATCGGGTTACCTTACCCGGGAGGACCAAAGTTGGATAAACTAGCTCAAGAGGGAAATCCTTTTGCATTCAAGTTGCCGGAATCTCGTGTTGATGGTTATAATTTCAGCTTTAGCGGACTTAAAACTGCAGTTCTTCGACTTGTGAAATCTTTTGATGGCAAAGAAATGCCTGTTGCAGACATTTGTGCAAGTTTTCAAGAAACTGTTTCTTCAACTCTTTTGCATAAATTGAAACGTGCATTACAAGAAAATAACTACAATCAAGTTGTTATTGCAGGCGGTGTTGCTGCAAATTCAGAGATTAGAAAGAAGATTTTTGCATTGCAAGATGAGGGTTACAAAGTTTTTGCGCCTCCAATGAAATATTGTACTGATAACGCCGCTATGGTTGCATCTTGCGCTTATTTCAACACAAATACTTTTGATGATGTAAATGTTGAAGTTTTCTCAAGAGTAAAATAAATTATTAACAATTGTAAAATTTACACTAAATACCTGTCAAAAATTTTCTTTGACAGGTATTTGTTAGTTGTAAACATCTTGGGAAACTATACTATGAAACCTTGCGGAACATCAGTTCCGCTTTTTTGTTGGAATATTACACTCTGCAGCACAAAAATTCTTCAACTTGTTTCAGTATAAATCCTGTAATTTTCTTTTCCAGATTGCAATTGAAGTGTCCATTTACCTCTTTTATGAAGTAACAAGGGCTTGTAACGTTAATTTCGATAATTTTTTCATCAATTACATCAAGTCCGACAAGTGGTAAACCGAGTTTGCTCAATTCTTTTGCAACAGGTGCGAATTTTTCTCTTTCGCTCGGAGTCAATTCCGCCTTGATGATATTACTATCACAGTGTTCACAGAATTTGAAATCGTCATTTGAAGGAAGTTTTTGGACACAAACCTCTAAAACCTCCTCGCCTAAAAACATTACGCGCTTGTCGCCAAATTTTGCTTTTGGAATATATTTTTGAACCATTGCAAGTTTTGTGCCATTATTGGTCATTGTATTAATAATTACGGCTGTGTTTTTGTCACCTTTTTTAAGAGTCATAACACCGGCACCAAAGCAGGCATTAAGCGGCTTTAAGACAATTTCTTCATGCTCATTTAAAAACTCCATAATGTCAGATTTTGACGAAGTTACAATGTTTTCCGGCATCAAGTTTAAAAACTTACATGTATGCATTTTTTCATTGAAATCTCTAATCGCCTTTGGATCATTTAAAATAAGCGTTTTGTTTCTATCCACAAAGTCAAAAATGTACGTTGCGCTGATATAATCCAAGTCAACAGGCGGATCAGGACGAAACATTACAAGCTGAAAGTCGTTTATGTTTTTCAAATGCTCAGACTTGTCATAAAAGATATTGCCATCTTTTTCATAAGCTTCAAAACAGTGTGTAAAAGGTTCGCCTGCTCTGAGTCCAAGCTTATCAATAGTTGTTATCCAAACATTTTTATTTTCATTCAAAAGTTCACGAATTAACCAAAAATTCGTCACAAGATTGTTGAACTCAAAATATTTAAGCTCAAGCCTGTCTATAACAAACAAAATATCCATCATCTATCTCCATTTTATTGTCAAATTATCGTCAAATAGCAATTTTTTCAATAGGAAATTTGACTAATTAACTTTTTCTGGATCCAAGATAATGCAATTTGAGTTGTTAATTTGGATAAGTTGCATAAATCTTTGCAAGTCAGCCTGAATTTCTGGGAATGTATTGTAGTGCATAGGGATTACTGTTTGAGCCCCAATCCAATCAGCTGCAACAGCCGCATGTTCAACGTCCATTGTGTAGTTTCCGCCAATAGGTAATAGAGCAATATTTGGTCTGTATAATTCTTTTAGAGTCTTCATTTCAGAAGTTAGGCAAGTGTCACCGGCGTGGTAGATTTTTGCACCTTCGATATCAAAAATTATACCGGCAGCTTCTCCGGCATATCTTCCATCAGGTAAAGAGCTTGAATGGAACGCCGGAACAAATACAACTCTACCCCAATCATAGTTAATCCAACCACCAAAGCCAACTGAACGAACCTTACACCCTTGTTCTCTTAGGTAATTTGCAAGTTCAAATGCTGCTGTAATTGTAGCATCTTTTTCTTTCGCAATTTCAATTGCTTCGCCCAAATGATCTCCATGTGCATGTGTTACAAAAATATCTGTAATATTGCGTTCATGCCAGTTGTATTTTGGATTAATGCTAACGTATGGGTCAACCAAAATTGATCTGTCTTTTAGTGTAAATTCAAAAGCGCTGTGTCCGATATATTTTAAATCCATAAATTCTCTCCTTATATTAATATCCCAATCCTGTTTATTTATTATACAATACAAATATGGACTATGACAAATATATGAAAAAATGTATAGAACTAGCCAAAGGAGGTGAGGGGCAAACCTCTCCAAATCCTCTTGTCGGCTGTGTCGTTTTAGATAAAGATGGAAATGAAATTTCGACAGGATTTCATCACAAATATGGTGAAAATCATGCAGAACGTGATGCTTTGCTAAAACTAACCAATGGCGAAGAAAAAGGAGGAACTTTGATTGTTAACCTTGAGCCTTGTTCACATCACGGCAAAACCCCTCCTTGCGCAGATTTGATTATTGAAAGAGGCTTAAAACGAGTTGTCATAGGCATGCAAGATGTTAATCCGATTGTTGCCGGAAATGGTATTAGAAAGCTTAAAAATGCCGGAATTGAGGTCGTTGAGCATGTTTTGGAAGATGAATGTAAAATTTTAAATGAAGTATTTATAAAAAACATGACTCAGAAAAAAGTTTTTGTTGCAATTAAAACTGCGACAACACTTGATGGAAAGATTGCAACACAAAATGGTTCTTCTAAGTGGATTACCTCGGAAAAAGCAAGGGAAGAAGTTAAAGCTATTAGAAATCGCTATGATGCCATAATGACGTCATCTGCAACTATTTTAGCAGACAATCCGACAATGCTGCATCGAAAAAAGATTATTCTCGATAGAAAACTTAGAACAAATCTTGAAGCTCCTATTTACAAAAACGGAGAAATTTACTTATTTAATGACTCTTTAGACATGTTTGAAGGTGGCGTGAATTTTATTAAAACGCCTGCGCATGATAACAAATTAGATTTGGAATTTGTTTTTAATAAGGCTTATGAGCTCGGGATAAAGAGTGTTTTAGTCGAAAGCGGAGGGCACCTTGCAGGTTCTGCACTTATGTATGCTGATAAGATTTACCATTTCATTGCGCCTAAAATTACTGGTGATAATAGGTCTTTATCTTGCTTTGATTTTCAGCAAATTGATGATATTAATAAATCTTTGAATTTTAAGTTTTCTGATATAAAAAGCTTTGAGCCTGATATTTTGGTTACGTATTATAGATAAATGCAGAAATGTAATAGATTCTGAATAGCAAGAATATTATGCCTTCACGAAGGTTCAGGCTAATATTCTAAGCTTTCAGAATGACGACAGAAGTAATAGCAATTAAAAAATAGCTTCCACGTAACTGTCACTCCGGACTGCGATCCGGAGTCTAAAAGTTTTGAATTTTCATTATTAACTTTTTACATAATCAATTGTTACGAAATGTAAACATTCATGTCGTTAAAAAGGCAATTTCTTAGGGAAAAAATACTTTATATATTTACGAGGACTATAAACGTAAAGGATATTAGATCATGGGTTTCTTAATGGGTGCCTACGGCAAACTGATGGCCGGAAAGTACCTCCGAAATTTACAATATGAACAGACGCAGATCTTGAGCAAACATCGCCGAGTCACGAAACAAATCGCGACTATGCAAAAAATGTTTGACTCTCAAAAGCGTAATATCTCAAACCAAATGCAGGCTCAATATTCTGGCTATATGCAACAGTTGATGGCGGGTTCTGGAATGGCTGGAGCTTTTGGATCCTTTATGGGAACTGATGGCTCATCATCTGGGGGTATGAGTCAAGAGGCTTACCAAGCATATAACCAAAAACAAATGGCAATGCAAATGCAATATGCACAAGCTAAATCATATTTCGAAAATGTATTTGAAATGCAACAAGAATCAATGCTCCAACCACTTAAAGATTTGGAAGAAGATCTCCAAACAAGAAAAGACAGCTTAGATTCTCAGATCAAAATAGCACAACAAGAATACGAAGCATACAAAGAAGAAGAAAAAGCCGGCGCACAAAGCTTGAAACCGGATATGACAGGTCAAGGTTAATAAAAGAGGATTCAATCAATACGATGAACCCTCTTTTTTATTTATAATTTAATTAAATCCTTGCCTATTAGAGATTTAAAATCATCTGAAACTTTTAATTGTTCCAACACAAAATGAACTTCTTTTTGAAACTCATAAGCAACCACTACTACACTTTTGGCGATTTCTTCATTATAAGTGTGTGATGAGATATTGCGTTTTTGTCTGTAAACAGTCCACTACTCCAGATTTGACTCTAACAGTCCGAATTTATTTGCTTCTCTGATAATTTCATTGAAAGTCAAATTATCTTCATTTTCAGGCAACATAAGTTTCAAAAATCTGTTTAAATTATTCGCTAATAACTTGTGCACCTTGTGGCTCAACAGGAAGCGTCATGATGTTTACTTTTACGTTCATATCTTCCCAAGTATCTTTTACAATAGATTTAATCTTATCTAAGCCGTTCTTTTGCGAAATTACGATTATAGAAGGACCTGCACCACTCAAAACACAACCAAGAACATTTTCTTCGTGCTTCAAGTTTTCAATAATTTTATCAAGTCCAGGAACCAATTTCATTCTGTATGGCTGATGTAATCTGTCTTGGAGCGCAAGTTTCATAAGTTCAGCGTCTTTTGTGTGAACAGCATGAACAAACATTCCTAAACGTTTTGCGTTAAACACCGCATCTGCCATCGGAACTTCTTTTGGCAAAACAGAACGGGAAATATCTGTTGATAGTTCATAGTCAGGAACACAAACAGTTATGCTCCACTCTTCCGGCCAATCAAGCTTTTTGTAAACAATAGAACCGTCATCTTCTTGCGAAGTTATTACTAAACCGCCAACAATTGCCGGTGTAACGTTATCTGGGTGTCCTTCAACCTCTGTTGCAATAGATAATAGAGCAACTTCATCTGCCGGTTTCCCTAAGAGTTCATTAGCAGCAATAAGTCCGCCTACGATTACTGAAGCGCTGCTTCCTAAACCTCGTGCTATCGGAATTTGCGATTGAACTGTGATTTTAAGCTCACTAGGAGTTTGCCCGATAGAGTTGTACAACAGTTCAACAGCCTTATAAATAATACTTGTTTCATCTAGCGGAATGTGCTCAAACAACAAGTCGTCAGCCGATGCATCATCATTTATTGCGTTGATTTCAATACCGGTACCCGGAAGAACTGTTTCTTCAATTGTGATTGTATTGTAAATAGGCAATGCCATTCCCATACAATCAAACCCAGGTCCCAAATTTGCCGTTGTTGCAGGCACTTTTACGCTAACTTTCATATTTTCCTCACTAAAAATTATAAATTTCCACCAATATTATACCAAAAACAGCAAAAAAGGCAAAAATGAAGATATTTGAAGAAGTTGAACTCTCTTAAATATAGTGTAAAATAAGATATAGAGCGTATCTTAGACTATATTATTATGATTTAACTAAGAAAGGTGTACAGTTGATGTATGAATTATATCCATACTTTACGAACGATGGCTCGGTAGGACTATTTTCGCCAGAAGCTGATGATATTTATCATTCAACCTATGGCGCTTTGACAGAAGCTTATGAAAAATTTATTATTCCCTTGAATTTGAAAAATTATTTAGAAAAAAATTCTGAAATAAAAATTTTGGATATTTGTTTTGGAATTGGTTATAATTCAAAAAGTTTTATAAATAATTTTCTTGATTTGTTGTATAACGAACCGATAGGTACAAATAACAAAATGCCAAGAAAGAGTACTTGTTATAACGACAAGATAGATACTAATAATAAAAAGTATGAGGTATTCATACATGCCATAGACAAAGATAAAATTCTTGCAAATTTGTCGCCGTTTTTTATAACTAATGCAAAAAACATTGTAAAGTTGAATTCGAAAAGTAAAATTCTTGAACAACATGAAAAAATCAAAAGATTATCTGCTCAAAAAGCTATATCAAAATACAAATTGAGAGAAGAAACTAATATAATCCTTCTCAAATCGCTTTTAAATAGCATTGACGACGAAACAATCTCGATTTTATCTGACAAAAAATATTCGGCATATTTTGACAAAAATATGTGGCGATTATTTCAATTTTTAAGAAATGACAGGTCTAATTATAGCCTATTAAGGCTTATTAAGACCTTCTTACATAATATATATTATAAGAACCTATCTAGAGGGTATAAAAACGCATTAAAAGCCCTTAGATTAATAGATTTTAATTTTAAGCTAAGTATAGATGATGCAAGACAAGTTTTACTCAAAGATGAAAATAAGTATAATTTTATCTTTTTAGATGCTTTTACACCAACCAAGTGCCCTTGTCTTTGGTCTGTGGAGTTTTTTAAGCTATTGTTTGAGCATCTGAAAGACGGTGGAATGATTTTTACATACTCTAATTCTGCACAGGTTAGAAATGCATTTTTACATGCAGGTTTTGTTGTTAAGAAAATATTTTCAAAAAGTCAGAATAAATTTACAGGAACAGTTGCTATTAAAGAGGCTTCTACAAGTAACCAGAATACTCCTCATAATAGCGATACGATATATGACCTCTCAGAATACGATTTAGGGCTTATGAAAACTCGTGCAGGTATATTTTATCACGATGAAAATTTATCGCTTGATAATGAGGTGATTATCGAGCGTCACAAAATAGAGGTTGAAAATTCAGATTTGATTTCAAGCTCGAAATTTATTAAACAATATAAGAAAGGAAATAATTCAAAGTAGAAAAATTATAAGTATATATCGCAACGATATTATA
>ERZ1034925.306-NODE-306-length-24332-cov-31.989908_pt1 | contig 24332 bp, 34 predicted proteins | sample MGYA00520687_ERZ1034925 | MGnify/ENA primary metagenome ERZ1034925 (study PRJEB33766, sample SAMN09781758) | gut metagenome | biome: gut microbiome | host: Homo sapiens | place: Madagascar | study: EMG produced TPA metagenomics assembly of the PRJNA485056 data... | reverse complement strand
ATATTAATAAATATGCCATAATTTAATAATTAGTAGTTTCGGTGAGATTCAAACTCACATATTGAAAAATTCAATGTTTTATTTAAACTACGAAACTTAGTTTTTAAAGTTCTCTATTTATATAATTAGAAAATGAAGGTTGTTCTGGTTGATAGGAATCATCATCAATTAAAGTAGATGTTAATAACATATCAGCAGTTGTTTTATTAGTAGCAAATGGGATATTGTACAAAGAAGCAAGTCTTGTTAAAGCAGATACATCGTTTTGATGTCCTTGTACTGCAAGATTGTCACAAAAGAAAATCAACATATCAATTTTTCTTTCTGCAATCATTGCACCAATTTGTTGGTCTCCTCCAAGAGGACCACTATATAATGCTTCTACTTTTAAATGATTATTGTCTTCTAATTCAATAGAACTTAATAATTTAGCTGTTGTTCCTGTAGCACATAAAGAATACTTTTGCAAAGTTTCTTTATTATATTCTGCCCATTCCAACATTTTGTTCTTTCTACTATCGTGTGCTACTAATGCTATTGTTTCCAGTTTCATAAATTAATTTTTATCTTTATTTTTTATAGATTCTTTCATTTGTATCTCATCATTAAGATACCATTGTGCTTTTTTTAAGTCCTCTAAGGCTTTTTCTGCATCTGAATATCCTTCTTCAGACTTATGCCCAGCTCGTAACGTATATTTTATGACATTGCCAAGGTTAAAATTCATGTGTCTAGTAATATCAATTACTTCGATTCCACATAAATCTTTAAGCCAAGTGTAATGAGATGGGTGAGAAACTCTATTTTCGTTATTCATTAGATATAGCATAAAGATTATAGTCAGTGATCTCCTTATTATGATATTTTATAATATCTTGTATCTTAGCCCATGAATGAACCCCAGATAAACGATGTACCTGTACCCCACTTTCATCAAAGAAGAATAATTGAGGAATATTTTTAATATTCATTTCTTTAAATTTATCTTCATTTAACTCAGAATCATATTTTACTAATTCAATATCAGGATAATTATTTAAAACAATCTTCAAATATTTATCCATAATGCGGCAGGGATTACACCATTCTGCTCCGTACTGATCAATTCTTTTAATCATAAAGTAAATTAAATATGAAAATCAATGGCAATAACTTGAGTATCATCGGGATACTTATGTAATTCATTATAAAATTCTTTTTCCCATACATTGTTATTCTTGTCCTTAATCGAAAAAAACCAATGAATTTCTCCTTTTGATTTCCATTCTCCGGATTCTGTAATAAAACAGTATGGAGTTGTTTTTGTTTCCTTATATTCATCCCAATCAATTTCGCCAATAGTTGCTTCATCAGCATATTTTCTATTGCCTTCACTATCTTTTTCTTTTAATGGAAAATAACCAGACCATCTACCGCCTATTTGATACCAATTCCATTGAGCATTGGGATTATATGTAGACAATATATTTCCATCTTCATCTAGCCGATCTTTATAGTCTTTTTGTATATCTTCCCAGGCTCTCTTTTTACCATATCTTTTATGTTTATCAAGCCATTCTTGAAAGGTAGAGCTTTGTGGAGATCCTTCTTTAATTCTCTTTTTCCGCCAGGCTCTACCTTTTTTCACTGCTTCTATGTATTCTTTAATAGTCTCCTCTTTTGTACTCTGTATGTATGATTCAACTTCTAAACCTTCATAAAAGTTTTCCAAAAGATCCAGGTCTCCTCCAAATAATACTCCAATAAAATGCATAATTAAATTTCTTTACCACATACGGTACAGCGAACTCTTGATCCTTTAGTTTCGTTGCATACTCTCATCTTTTTTCCATAAGTTTTATCTTGAAATTCATGAGTACATGTACATTGTTTAATTACTACCATAATTTTTAAAGTTTAAATTTATAAATCAGTAGGAAGAGTATAAAAATTAACATTTCCTCTACCAATAACTGTAACATAATCGAAAGACATTTTTCCTTCTAATGTAGTTCTTGTAACTATATTAACATTTCCTGTAAATCTAGATATAATCGTAGCAGTATGAGAATTATTTTTAAGCCACTCTATTATATTTGGATTATACTTTATGACTTCGTCTAATTCAAATACTGCTACTGAAGATGATTCAGCGCAAAAGTATCCTAATTTTTCTCCAGTATCTTTATTAAAAGTAGTGCATGACCAATTTCCTAATAATGTTGGTGAATATTCATAATTTGTAAATCCAAGAACACTCATATTTCTTCCGAATTTACACTTACGCCAGTCATCATGCTCTTCTTCCCATTTCATGTATTTTTCTTCAATTTCTTCAAATTTATCAGAATCCACAATATCTGGGGTATATGGATATGTATTAGGATTATTTTCAGTAGTAGGTTTCATTATATAACCAGGATCAATTATAATAATGTCCTTATTATTTACTTCCATAAGATTTTACAATATTACTAACAATTTTACCAGAAGCTCCAGGGTATTTTACCTGAACTAGAGATAAGATCCTTTTCATATCTTTCATTGTAACATTTCCTTTAAATTCATTCTCTATAATAGAAGTCGTTTCTTTAGTTATTTCTTCTTCAGAGGGTTCTTTAGGTAGGAATTGTTCAATTACACTAGCTTCAAATTTTTCATTTTCAGCCAAGGAATTTCTTCCAGCTTTTTCATATAATTCAGCAGACTCCATTCGTTGGGTATGCATTTTTTTAAGGATTTTAGCCTCTATAGCTTCATCAAAATTCTTATCTGGATTATCCTTTACCCAACGTAAAAACTCTGCCTTGATGAGCTTATATGTGGGTAATTCGGGACTTTTACTCTTTGTCCCGTTGATTATCATTTTTGTTATGTTTATCATCTTTTAAAGTTATATAATTTACATGGAAAAAATATACGCAAAGAAATAATATTAATAAGCATGTTAGGTTAGGAGCCATTATAAATACTATAAGTATTCTAACAAAAACCACTGCCCACATGACCATCAAAATGCAAGTACATAATTTATCAGCATTCATATTTAAATCCTTGTTTTTCTAATTCGTTTTTAATTAAAGTAGCTAACTCTTTTACCATAGGATGAGGAGCACCAGTGGTTCCTTTATATCTCAAGTCTAGTAGATGTTGCCAATCCCACTCAAATCCAGTAATAATCATATTTGCCTTAATACATTGGGGAAGAACTTCAGCAGCTTCTTGTGCTTTCCACCCTTCTTCTATTAAAGAATCATATGTTTTTTCAACATTTTCTAAATGTTCATAAAATTGTCTATATGCAAAAATATTACTGTTTTGTAATTTATCTGCAGGTTCTTTAATCCAGGTAGGTAAAATAAAAGTCATTTCTCCAAACTTACCGGTATTATTATAATTACAATAACGAGTCGATTCTATTGCAAATGAGAATTTTCTATGTCTAGTTAAATCCTTATAACAATGAAGTGCAGTAGTGCACCTAAAAGTATATCTTTTTATATGAAATTTTGTAGGATCACATAAAAATTTAAGATCACTGTTCCATTTATTTTCAATTATTACTCTCATATTAGTAGTAATGCAAGCTTCTACTTTAGTTACCTTTACTTTTTCTCCAATTTTTTGATCTGATAAAGGTTTAGCAATATCAGATTCAAGAGGATGAAAATTTACCTTACTATAAGGATCACTTAGATACTTGAATGCTAATCTGTAATGCAAGTCTTTTACATAAGGATTATATGTAATAAGAAGATATACAGTGCCATGTTCTAGCATTGAAAGATGATTAGATTTAATCATTCTATCCACAAAAGGTTTTGCAGAATCTTCCGTTATATTTGCTTCACTTTTGTAGCATGTTCTTCCACATTTTTCAATCTGTTTATAAATTCCAGCAATTCCTGGATTTTGTGTATAAAATTCACAAGATTGTTTAATTAATTTCATTTTCTACTGTAATAAATTTATCAGATTTAATCCAATTACTACATTGATCTATTAAATATCTGCAATATTCTTTGTTAATATCTTTATTTTCTACAATTAATTCCAATGTTTCTTTAATTTTATTTAATAAAGAAAGTGGGGAAAGTGTTTTATTATCTTGTAACACTTTATTCCAATTACTTTCTTGAATATTACCAAAATTAACATTATTAGAATTAACTAATTTAGTAGATTTTACTAAACTTTGTGTTATAGTTAAAATAGAATTACTCAAAATTGAAATTATCGTCAAAAGTGTTATTAGAATTATCTTTATGAAGTGAATTAATAACATCAATGATTTCATTGATTTTATTCATTATTTCTTCTTTATTTGGATATTCTACTGTTTCTACTAACTCTTCAAATATTGGCATATGAACAGTATGCTTAGTTAATTCTAATTTTTTAATATGTTTCATAATTAATGAATCCAATAAGTTGGTAAAGTTCCATCTTCTAATCTACTGATATCTGCATCAAGTTTTACTCTTTTTACAAATAATTCTCCAGATTTTACCATTATTTTATATAAAACATCTGCAATAATTTCTGCTATTTCTGCAGGAGCTTCGCAATTGACTTCCAAAATGTTACGATTATACCGATTCCGTATAATCTCTTATAGTTTCCTATAAGTTCGGACTATATCTTATAAAAATCTCCAAATATAAGCTAATTGTCTATTTGTTAAATTTTTATCTATGCTTTTCACCTTCTCTTGAAGATTACTCCATTTCTGGATAGTCTCTGGACTCCACAATTTATAAGAGTAGCAATCTAAAGGAATTTTATGAAGTAAATCATTTATTATATTAGCTCCTTCATACTTATTAATTCCAATATAAAACAATAATTTTTTATGAGAAGTATCTTTTCTAAGAACTGCATTTATTCCTAAATTTTGAAAATAAGGAATAATAATTGTTTCATGTTCTTCCTTACTAAACTTTTGAGTATTTAGATTATAATATAAATCACGCTTGTGTAAAGATCCGCCATCATAAAACCATAAAATAAGTCCAAGATAATCTAAATTATCTAAAACTTCTTTTAAAGGTAAGTTTTTTATTAATTCTAAGCTTGGAAATGCTCCTCCATACATTTGATATATAGGAGTTTTACTATAACCATTTCTTGGAATAGTCGATATATTACCTTTACCAATTAAAGACTTTTTAAATTCTAAATATTCTATATGTTTACAGTTAGTTGTATATATCCAACTGTTACTTTTAGTGTGGTATATACATCCATCTCCAAGTCTTGCAGTTAAGAATACTTGAGTTTGCTCTCTTGTAAAATCATAAAGCTGCTTATTGTCCATTTCTTTTAATGTTTTTAAAATCATAATTAATATTTTTACTTTTTTATTATTTCAATAATTTAGTAATTAATTCTTTAGGAGTTTCAAGCAATTAACATAGTTTTACTACAACAAAATATTTATCGTAGGGAGTTATAGTGATTAGTACTTTAAATAAAAGATCTTTTTTCCTTAAATATTCAAAGAAATTAATCATACTAACCATGTAACAAAGTGCTCCAGTGTGCTGTCATCTTTTGTTATCCTAAAGGCTCTTTATCCTTTAGTTCTACTTCTTCCGATTTGAAGTAGATCGGACTATATCTTAATATATTTTTACAAAAAATTTGAAGTTCTTTTAATGTAGCTGAGTTCTTCATTGCATTAGCCTGCCAATTAAAATTGTTCAAATTCAAAATATATTTTCATTTTTCGTGGGCATATTATATTCTTATAATAGTTATAATGTATTATATAAGTTTCAATGCCTAGTCTCTACACCTTCATAAGTTGTTAACCTTATACTTGGCTCGGTATTCCCATCTCAGGGTTCACCGAATTTAATGAATTTTACTCCGACACAAGCCTTCACTTCATCGGATAATTAACTGATTGTCGGTCGGAAGCTGCCCTTCTTTTAAAGAATTCAGTTACTTTTTCAACTGTACTACAATGTCTATCTACAGCTTTCATTTCTCTATAATATTCCCAGAAACCAGGTTCGCTAAAAGATTCTTGAACTTTTTTAAGGTAAGGATAATCATATATATTCGCTTTAAATCCTACTTTTGGATTTAAATTGATATATCCCTTTTCCCACCAATCTTTTTTTCGAAGATCTATATAAGCTTTTAGTCCATTGAACCCACTCATATAGCTATTATATATATTATTTGCTTTTTCTGCTGTTAATCCAAAATTCCTTTGAATCGTAGAGGCATTGCCAGCGTAATTAAAGGCGAATTCATAGCCTTTTGCTTTACCTCGTTCTTCATGAAACTTCTTTTTAACTTCTTTTGCAGGCATTTCTTTTGGAATATAAGAAAATACTAATTTTGCAGTCAGTGTATGTAAATCTTTCTCTCCATAAGTAAGTTCATTGATCATTTCCTTATCATTAGCCATATCTGCCATGATAAAGCTTTCTTGACCTGAGTAATCAATGCTAATCCACTTATTTCCTTCTTCAGCTATAAAACAGGCTCGTGTCTCTGCATCTGAAGGAAGATTTAAAAGATTTATATATTCAATTCCTTTAGCTTTATCTTTACCTCCAGAACTTATTCTACAGGTATCTGTTCCAAATGGATTAAATCGACTATATAGTCTACCAGTCTCTTTATCAATTTGCTTTAGAATATTTTCTCCGAAAGAACTTCTTTGCTTTTCCATTTCCTTATATTTAATATATAGAGGAATAAGGCCGCATTTATCCTTTTGAGGAGATAGCACTTTAATATCAATACTATCCTTATTCTTTTTAGTTTTCTTATCAGGCACCTCGAGGTTAACACCAAATTTTTTAAATATTGGAATAACCTGTTTACTGCTTTTCCAATTTACAGTGACTTTAGGAGATAAATCAAATCCTTCAAAAAGATTTCCTTGTTTATTTACAGTAATATATGGAGATGTAGGATCATTTTTAATTAACCATTCGTCAATTTGTTTCTTGTAGGATTCAAGTTGTTCGTTGTCTTTATTCATTTTTGCAATCCATTTATTTATATCAACTTTTACTCCACAAAATTCCATATAAGCTAAAGCTAGTATAAATTTATTTGAATAAGACATAGCTAACATTAATCCCTTTTCTTTTAACAACTTTTCTTGACAATTTTTAATATCTTCTAGATATTTGACATCATTTGCGCTATAAGCTATAGTTTCTGGAATAAGTCCTAGATAAATAATTTTACCTCGAACTGATTTATCTAATTCAACTCCAAGATACATTTCTCCTGCTTTTTTGAGATTCATCTGAAGCTTATAATGTGCCTCTGTGCCTTTTTTAGAATCTCCTGGAAAATAATCGTATCTATCGCATTTGATATTATTCCACATATCTACAGTTAAAACTATAGGGTATCCTAACCACATTATTTTTTCTGCAAGAAAGCCATCATAAACATTTTTAGGAACTATATGATATCTATATAGCCACTTTAAATCAAACTTTGCATTCCATAATATGAATACTCTATCTGATTCTAAATAGCTTTTATATTCCTGAATATTAATTGTAGTACAATCTACTACTACTTGGAATTCTTTGCATCCAAGCTGCATAGAAAGTAATTTATCTTTATGACAGTTAAGTCCAGTGGTTTCAGTATCAAGACCAACTATAGTTAATGATTCTAGAATTTTTAATGATTCTTCCACAGATATAATTTCATATGAATCATCTTGTAGGTTAGTTTGTTTTGTAACTAGATAAATCATTCTATTAGTTTCTTTATTTTTTCTCCAAATTTTCTTTTTAATTTCTTTAAAGCATTTTCTTTAATTTGCCTGATTCTTTCAGAACCAACTCCAAACATATCACCTATTAACTTACTATCTAATGGAGTTCTATTAATTCCAAATAGTAAGCATAACACATCATGTTCTCTGACTGTTAAATGCTTTAACATTTTTTGTAATTCAATTTGAAGAAAACTTTTATTAACTTCTTCATCTAGTAATGGATCATTATTAGAAATAATATCACATACTTGATTATTATCACTGTCATCTCCTAAAAAGTCATTTAAAGATACTAATTTATTAGAAAACTGTGCTAGATAATTAATATCTTCTTCTGAAATTCCAGTTATTTCAGATAATTCTTTTGGAGAAGGATTTCTAAAATGTACTTTAGAAAATTCAGAACTAGCTTTTAAAAGTTGTATTACTTTTACTTGTTGAGATACTGGAAGTCTAATTTCTCTGCCAGTCCAATAAATAGCCTGATAAATATATTGTTTAATCCAATGTACAGCATAACTTATAAAAGGAGTGCCTCTATTTACATCGAATTTTTCAAGAGCATATAATAATGCATTATTTCCTTCACTAATAAGATCCATTAAAGGAACCCCTCTTCCCTGCCATCTTTTAGCAATTGTAACAACAAAGCGGAGATGGGATTTTATTACTTTATCCCTTGCTTCTATATCTCCACTTTGTGCTTTCTTTACTAATTCAAAAATTTCATCAACTGGATATATTGGAAATTTACTAATTTCTTTTAGATATGCAGTTAAAATTGGGTCTTTATGATCAGTAAATATTATAGGTTTACTCACCTTCTGCTTTAGACTCTTCTACTTCGATATTATCATCTACAGTGTCTTCAAGCGTTTCATCTGTTTCTGAATTTTCTGCAGTTCCATTAATACCTAATCTAATAGAAAGAATACTGAGATATGTTTCCATTGCTTTAAGTTGGGCAATTAATAGATCTCTATTAATCATATCTAATGATTCGAATTTTTCTTTATCTAAAATAAATTCTCTACATTTTGTAGTTTTTTCATTTAAATCTTGAAACTCTTGAATTGCTCTTTTAAAAACTTCTTTTTCCATATAATTAAAAATTTAAACAACCTTTATACATAATCTTTCTCAACTATTTAGAAGACCTTGGTCCGCAATCATGAATTTTATTCCATAATGATATTGCACGTTTATAATTCTGAATGCTTTGAATATCTTCTGTCTGTTTTACCTTTTTAATAGATATTCCAGTTTCTATATACAGTTTTTTATAATTGAGATCTGCTTTTATATTAATAGGTACCATTATGTTTTATTTAATCATTGAATCCTATTCGTTTATTATTTATATTTTCGGACCCATTATCTTCTTCCCAATTATAAATATCAGCAACAGTTAATGAGAGTCCTTCAGGAATAGTTTTATTTAATTCTTTTGCCAATTCCTGTGTTTTCTCAGGGGTAAGTTTTGTAAATTCATATTTATATTTCAATCTTCCCTTTCTTAAAATGGCTTTATCAAGTCTTGTAATATCAGCATTAAAAGTACAAATAAACTTAATATTAAGACCATCTCCCAAAATACCATCAGAAAGATTTAATACAGTACTTAATAAATGGTTCCCTGTATCCATTCTATCCGATAAGAGGACTTCACAATCCTCCAAAACAAATATAGAATCTTTTACTGAATTACTAAATAAGAAATTAACTAAAGAATCAGAATTTATATATTCAAAGGTAGATTTGTCCATAAAATAGAATCTCTTTTTAGGATTTTCCTGCGCTAAATTACGTAATATATACGTTTTGCCAGTCCCACACTCCCCATGGAGGATAATTAAACCAGAATCACTACTATTTACAAAATCGTTTACCTTATCATAGTCAAAATCATCATTATAATGAGATTTTATGTTAAACTTACCATCTTTGATAGTTAATTTAGATGCTCCAAAGCCTGATTGGCCATTAGATACCCAAAATACTTCACAAGGATTTTCTTCTTCTTTTGGAATATAGCAACTAAAAACTTCATCTTTGAAAGCTTCTTCTGTAGTATATATAGTTATTCCATCTCTTTCTACTGTAATTATGCCTCGATTAGTTAAAATATCATTATCATAGATATTTTTATCATATTCTATTTTATTGTCTTTGTCTTTATAGTAAATATATTCTCCAGGATTAAATCCATTAAATTTACTGATAATTGCTTCAATAGTTTTTTCTTTATCAGGGAAGCATCCTGCAAAGTAGCATTCTGGATAAGAACCAAATAATTCTACATATAATTCTGGAACTTCACCAAAATCTGCAAGAACTCTTCCTTTTAAATTATTTTGCTTTCGAATAATTTCTATATACCTTTCTTTAACTTCGTCAATTGTCATAATTAAATTTTTGCATTCTTAAGAATATTATCTAATGTATTATAAATCTTCATAAGTTAAATCATCTCTAAAGGCCTTAAAGCTGGGTTGAAGAGGAATTCCATCCTCAGAATAATAAAAGAATTTGCATTCTCCTATTTTTCCTAAATATTTCGATTCAAAGTTTTTAGTATATTCAATCTTCTGTGCAAGATTTCCCATAGGCTTTGCTTTGAATTCCGCCCCTTCTTTTGTTACTAAAACAAACACCATGTCTTCAAAAGGACGTAAACCTTGTTCTATTCCTACTACAGTGAAGCAAGAGTCTTTATATTTTTTGAATTTGAGCATATCATTCGAACGCTTGCCAAAACCATAAGGTTTAGAAGGGTTTCTGCATACTACACCTTCCCATCCTTCTTCTACATAGTCATTATGAAGTTTCATTATATTCTCATACCCTGAAACTTTTACTTGAGGGACTATTTGCATTCGTAATTCTCCAGGATTCCATTCTCTTTGTGGATCAAATCCAAGATGTAAAGATTCTTTAACTACATTAATTAATTTAAGCCTTTCTTCAAATGGTACATCTGGAATCATTATATCATACAGATAAAATTCTAAGTAATCAGAGCCATTTAACGTTTCACAACGTCTAGCTTCCCCAGAAAGATCCTGCAACTGTTTTCCAAAGCTGTAAATTTCGCCATCTAGAACATAGTCAGGATGTACCTTAAAGAACTCTTGCAGCTCTTTATTTTCTATAAACTGCATCATAGAGCAATCATAGTCTCCACCACCCCTTGATGCGGTATGAATTTCTTCATTTTTCCAGTAAATAGCACATCTAAGTCCATCGATTTTTCTACTTGCATACCAATATGGAACTTTATCAATTGTACCTTGACTTACTTTATCAGAAGATTTAGCAAGCATATGCTTTGAAAATCCATTTTGATCGCTCTTTACATTACCAATAATTGCAAGAAGATCTGCTTCTGAGCACAATTCAGGATCTTTATCTATCTCTTTATAACCTTTATCGAGATACTTCTTCAATTCTGATTTAAATTGAAGCTCAAGTTGTTCTTTATGTGTTCTTCCGGCCTTTCCTTTAGTTATTACAATAGTAGGAGCATCTTGCATTTTTCCTAAAAGCTGCCCATGACGCCTTTCAATAGTATATCCATGAAGTTCATTATTCCATTCTTCTGAAGTAGAAAGATAAACAACACGGATTTTACCTGTAGCACTTAAAGATATTAAGTATTTAATTATCATTATTAATGAGTTCCTGTATGGCCAAAACCACCTTTTCGTTGAGTTTCTTCTAATTTATCTACAGTTTCCCATTCAATATGTTCTACTTTATTAAGGACAGCTTGACAAATTCGTTCTCCATGTTCAATCCAGATAGTCTCTAATCCTAAATTAACTACAGGAACACCCCATTCGGAAACAAAATCACTGTCGATAGTCCCTATCGAGTTAATTAAGGTTAAACCTTTCTTAATAGCAAGTCCACTTCTAGGTCTTAGCTGTACTTCATATCCCTCAGGTATTTTTGTAAATAAACCTGTTGGAATAAGTGCTCTAGACCCAGGCTCTAGACGAAGCATTGTTACATTATGCAAGTCTCCTTTAAAAATGATCTCACCATCACCATAAATTTTAACAGGATTTTCTGGAGTTACTCTACTAAAATCTGCACGAATATCCATACCTGCAGATTGAGGAGTTTCATACTTAGGAAGTTGATTTTCAGACTTATTAATTACTTGTACTTTCATAATAATTATTTAAAAATTGTTTAAGATTATCTAAAGTACATCCTTCATCCTCAGAATAGAATGCTTTTATATATTTCTTCTCATTGTTAGTTAACAGCATAAAAGGAGTCATCCTTGCTGAATACCCTCCTTTTATTTTATATGCCTTCTTTTTATCTTTATAATGATTCTCATCATATTGAAGAATTTTAATATCGGGAAATTCTTCTAAACATAAGTTAGTTATTTCTTTTAAGAAATGTACACACTTATCATTATAGCAGATATTTAAAATCATTTTACATATATAATAAAGTTAATCCATGCTTCTTTATTTCCACATCTCCAGAAATATCATTAGAAAAGTTACTACAATTAAAAGGATGACTTATAATATGAAATCCATTTAATGTTGGGACAACTCCTACAGGATTTTTAAAAGGCTGTTGCTTTTCAATATATGATATTATTTTAGATACAAGATCTAAATCTTTAGAGTCAACATCGATTACCCATAGTTTTTTCTCAGGAACTGTTGTTCCTACTGCGTGCCACCAAATAGCTTCTGGTCTTTTAGTATCTCCAATATAGAGTCTATCTGCATAGCATTTTATTGCATTCTCAATACACTTTTTATTAGACTTCCTTTGAAGTGAAAAGTAAGCTCTTGCTCCAAACATTTCACAAAGTTTAACGATTTCATCATAGTGTTTTAATAAATCTTCTTTACCATGAATACAGAGTGTCTTAATAAGCCAATTTGCAGCAGGCAAATCAGGATGATCTTTCCCTCTTCTTATAATTTGAGCTTCATATAGAAATTCAGAATCATCAGATTTAATTAAATTATGAATTTGATTGAAATTATCAATTTTCATTAATCAAAAGGCATTTTCCAAGGATTAGACTGCTCTTTTTCCTCTAGAGCTTTTACTCTAGTCTCAAGCATGTCTAATCTCTTTTTATGTTTAACAAAAGTCTGTTTAATTTTACTAAATATTTTAGTAAATACTTCTTTATCCATTATAGAAAAGTAAATAAATCTATATACCTATTATTGTAATTATAAGCACATTTTATTGCTGAGTTTTCCCACTTATAGTTCTTTCTTTTACAATATATTTTATACTCCCAGGGAAGCTTGTTCATTTTTACTATTATTACAGATTACACAACCAGTTGTTAAAACTAAACTTGCGACAGATGCTGCATTTTCTAGAGCAACTCTAGATACTTTTGCAGGATCTACAATTCCAGCATTTAGCATATTTACATAAGCATCAGTTTTAGCATTATATCCCATAAAGCCATCAGATAATTTCATTACTTCGTTTACTACTATTCCACCATTTATTCCAGCATTTTCTGCAATTGTATATAAAGGGAGTGTAATAGCATTCATTATAATATTTATACCTGTAGCAATATCTCCAGAATATTCATTTTTAATAAGTGCTAATTCTTTTCTGGCTTCAATGTAGGCTGTTCCTCCTCCTGGTACAATACCTTCTTCAATAGCCGCACGAGTTGCACATAAAGCATCTTCTACTCTATCCTTTTTCTCATTCATTTCCATTTCAGAATTTGCACCAACATAAAGAATTGCCACTCCTCCAGAAAGTCTTGCAAGTCGATTTCTTGTATTTGCAGAATCATCATGTTTTAATGATTCTTTAATACTATCAATTCTTTTTGCAAGTTTTTCTTTATTACTATTACCATTTACAATAGTGGTAGTATCCTTATTAATAATAATCTTTTCTGCAGATCCTAGATCTTGTATCGAAGAACCTTTTAAGCCATCAGTATAAGCTTCTGATATTACCCTTCCTCCAGTTACTACAGCTATATCCTTTAAATACTCTGTTTGGGATTCTCCAAAACCAGGGGATTTAACCATACATAATTTAAAGTTATTCTTTATTTTATTAATAACTAAAGTAGACAGAGCCTCGGAATCAATATCATTGGCAATAATTAATAAAGGCTTTGTAGAATTTAATACAGATTCTAGCACATGAATCATATCCTTTACATTATTAATTTTTCCATCATATAATAATATATAAGGATTTTCTAACTCACATTCAGCAGTTTCTGTATTAGTAGCAAAATAAGGAGATGCATATCCTCTATCCAACTGTAGTCCTTCTACAATAGAAATTGTAGTATCTGCATTAGAAGAAGATTCAATAGTAATAACTCCATCTTTAGACACTTGTTCAAAAGCATTTGCAATAAGTTCTCCAATTTCCGGATCATTATTAGCAGATATAGTAGCAACTTGTTTAATTTTATCAAGATCATTTTCTACTTTAATAGAATGAGTCTTTATATAATTAACTACAGCCTTTACTGCAATATTTATACCCTTATTTAGATCTACAGGATTAGCACCCGCCTCTAAATTTTTTATTCCTTCAGAAATAATTGCTTGGGTAAGGACCGATGAGGTCGAAGTGCCATCGCCCGTGTCATTATTAGTTCTTGAAGCCACTTCTTTTATTAATTGGGCCCCTGCATTTTCAAATGGATCAGATAAATCAACTTCTTTGGCTACACTTACACCATCTTTAGTTACTCTTGGAGGTCCATATGGTTGTTCAAGAACAACATTTCTTCCCATAGGCCCTAAAGTAACTTTTACAGAATTTGCAAGAGTATCTATTCCTTTTTTAAGTTTAGAACGTGCTTCTGTATTAAATTTAATAATTTTGCTCATTATCCTTTAATAAATTACTAAGATTTTTTGTATTATCTAAATGTTTTTTAATGAATTCTAATGCTTCATTAAAATTTTTATTTTTATCTAAAAATACCTTATAACAAATGTCATAAGGCATTTCAGTAAGTTCTTGTAACTTATTAATATTGTTTTTTATGGATTCCATACTTTTAGAGTATTTTCAGGATTTTTAGTATCTATTTCAAATATTTCTCTAGAATCAATACATGCTCCATTTTCTCTTTTACAGATAGAACCTTGCTCTACAAGCATAGTATGCCCAAAAACTTGGTATTTTATTTTACTGTCTGTATACAGTTTATTTTTATCAGTAGTTATTTCATTAACATCGAGCCATAATGGTCCAGAACATCTATCAGATCCTCCTCTATAACTAGAAACTGAGAATTTTTGGTCAGGGGCTGCATTAGATATGGCTTCTTCGAAATTATCACTATGGGAATGCAAACTAACCCAATCTATACTAGCTCCAGCATGAGTGCATAAAAGATTATCCTTTATATAATAATCTTTAAATATACCAGAATTTTTTAAGAATAATTTCTTTATTTCTGGAAGTCGTGCTATATCCTTTCTAGAAGCATCAAATCCCATATATAAATAATGGTAATCATGATTACCTAACAGCAAAGTAACATTATTTCTACTTTTTGCAAATGAAATAATTTCTTTTAAATTTTCAATACAGGATTCTTTTCTGTCTGGAGCAATATTAAATTTAACTAGTTCTCCATTATAAAATTCTTGATATTTTCCATTTTTATCAAATTCAAAACGATAAGGATCAAGATAGTCTCCTAAAAAGACTATCTCTCCTTCAAAGTCTTTTGCTTTTTTCCAGAAATCCCTTCCATGAATATCTGGAATAAGTAAAATTTTACTCATTTTTTACAATTATTTAACATTGTTAATAACTTTAATAATTTTCTATCCTCCTTCTTTTCAGAGAGTTCAATCAACTCATCTATAAATTGAGTATATGGAATTCCTATAGAAGGTGAAGCAAAGTTTTTAACAACCCCATTTTTGTAAATAATTTGTATAGCATCTTTGTCTTTCAATACAGTAACAATGCTATCAGGATCAATTAAGATATTTCCAATTTTAATCATACAATCAACCACATTTACTATAACCACAGCTAGGGCAAGAACAACATCCAGTTTCATGGATTAGTTCTTCCCCACACTCTGGGCATTTATTATTAGAATCTTTACTTATACTGGCTGAAGCTTTCACAAGCTCCACAGTTTCATCATCCAAGCTCATATTACAATTGTCAAGTCTTTGCAATATTTCTTTATGCATTTCTCGAATTGCATTTCCCACTGCTACAGGACAGCAAGATCCTTTGGATGTATCTTTTTTAGTTGCAGTACGTACTGCATATGATGGGCATGTTCCACATGATTTTAATTGATCTAAAATGGCTTCTATTCCTACTCCACCACGAGCAGCAATAGAAATCATGCGTGATAAACCAATCATAAAGTTATTACAACCACCTGTAGATCCCTTACTTAAATAAATTTCACGTAAATCGCCTGTTTTTGGGTCAAAGAATGCCTCGCAGTGTAAACTTCCGCAACCTGTCATTAAAGTTCTTTTAAGACCGATGCAGTTATTACCTGCTTTTACAATGTCTCCTCGTTTTAAGGAAATCTTTGAATCTTCTTTCTTTTCTGGCTCAGCATTTAAAATAGCAATTCTTTTACAACCAGATCTGAATATAGTGATTCCTTTTAAACCATTCTTCCAGGCATTCATGTATATATTATACACATCTTCTACAGTAGCAGACTCAGGCAAATTAACTGTTGAACTAATAGAAGCATCAATAGCATCTTGCCATACTGCTTGCATTTTTACTCTAAATTCAGGATTTATATTGCTAGATTCTACAAAATAATCAGGAAGCTCTTCTCCAGGATGAGCATTTAACCAATCTTTTGCAATTTTAGTGTACACTTTATAGGTTTTATCTTCATTATGAAGGGATTTTGTAGTTCTAGTATAATAATTGGCAAACACGGGTTCAATTCCACCAGAAATTTGAAGCATAGTGCTCAAGGATCCTGTAGGAGCTATAGTTAATACCTGGGAATTATATAAACCAGTTCTTTTTATCTTTTCTAACGTTTCAGGAAATGCATGTGCTTTAAGATATTCAGATTTTAATACTGCTTCTAAATTAAATTTAGGGTATGCTCCCTCTAACGAGTTTGCCATCTCTGCGGATTCATCAATAGCATGACTAGCTAATAAATTAGCTATAGCTTTACATACAGTAATGCCTTTTTCAGAGTCATATTTAATGCCCATTTTAATAAGAGCATCAGAAATTCCCATTACACCTAAGCCAATCTGTCTCCAATCACGTACAGACTCTTGTTGGATCTTAAGAGGATGTAAAGGAAGGCCATCAATCAGTACTTTATTAAGAGCTCGTACTGCTATATGAACAGTTTTAATAAAATCCGGGAAATTAAATGTTCTATCATTACTCACAAAGGCAGATAGATTAATTGAACCCAATAAACAACTACCCCCGGCTGGTAGCGGTTCTTCAGCACATGGATTAACGCCTTTATAGCTGAATTCTGGATCTTCTGACAATAGATTCCATTCAGTTATTCTATCCCAGTAAAGAATTCCAGGCTCTGCATAATCCCAATTATTCTTTACAAGTTTATTGAATAAATTCTTTGCATTTATTCGTTTATAATATCCAATAACAACATCACCATTCTTAATTGGAAGTAATTCATCATACGGTGCCTGCAGTGGATCTTCTTTAATATAATAAAGGCATTCATCGTTACAAGGCCAGTGTAAAATATAGTCACTATTATTCTCTACGGCTTTCATGAACTTGTCATTCATCCGTACAGAGATATTAGCACCTGTTACTTTAGTTAAATCAGTTTTAATGTCAACAAATTGAGCAATATCTGGATGATTTACGTCCATAGATAGCATAGTTGCACCGCGGCGTCCGTGCTGTCCTATTGTTTCAGCTACCATACTTAAAGTTTGCATGAAAGACACTGCACCTGTAGTAGTTCTAGCAGAATTATTGACTTTAGCTCCGGCAGGTCTTAATTTACTAATATCAACACCACAGCCTCCTCCATAAGAAAATGTTCTTGCAAGCATTCCGCATGTATTGTAAATGCTTTCAATGCTATCTTCCACCTCTGGAACTACATAACAGTTATGCACAAAGACCCCATTAACCATATAAGAATGGGTATTTTCTACAGATAAATTGTAGACTATAGTATCATTATTTTCTAAAACTGTCAAATTTTCAATTTTAACTACAGATATTGTAGGATTATCTGCAATATTCATTCGATCATTTTCATAGATTTTAGATAATAATGGAATTAGTTTAGTGCATTGGTTTGTGTTAATACGGAAACTTGAAGCTACCTGTCTAGATTCTTCGATTATTTTAGAAGCATTAATACCATTATGGTATAGTGCTTTTCTGGCCCAATTAATTAAGTTATCATTTTTCAATAATAACTTAAAGTTTTTATCTGAATGTACACTACCATCTGCATCTAATAATCCTAATAGCAATTGAATTGGATATCCTATCCATTTTGGTACATACTTTCCGTCACATTTACTTCCAAAATTATTTTGAAACCATGTAGAAAAGATTTCATTTTCAATTCTTAGTGCTAAGATATTTTGTTCAGTTTCTGTAATTAAGATATTTAATGATGGAAAATGATTATGTAATATCTCATAGCATTTATTACATGCTTTCTTTTCTGTAGTTGCATTAAATACTATTTGAAAGATTGATGGATTTGTTTTATTCTTTCTCTTTGTTATAGAACCATCTCCTAACCAGCGTCCTATAACATATAACATATCTTCATCTAATTCAAATTGTGAATTTATCCAGCGTCTCGGAGATCTCCAGATATAAGTACCTCTATCTTCCATATAGCAAGATATACCAACTAAGTCTTCCTTATATTCAATTTTTCTATTCTGTTCTGGTATAAATGCCTCTAAAATGTTTATAATTCTAGGTTCATAATCATATAAAACAGGTGTAGGGGCAGTTTGAAGCAAATCTACTTTTAAATTACCTTTTGATTTAATATTAAAATCCTTGATCTTTTTCCAGGTTCCTGCTGCTGTTAAAAATTTATGATTAGGAGTACAAATTATTGAAGATAGTAAGTTTTGAGATTCAACTTTAATAAGATCACCTTCATAAGGGCGTGCCATTACTTCATTCACTCGCTGCCAAGTGTTATCATGGGTAAGAACTAATTCCCCTATGGAAATATCTTCAATATTTTTATAACCGTCTTTAGTAAGAACTTTAGTCCCTGCTACAAAACAATTACTATAGCTAATTCCTCTTATATTAGTATTTCTATTAGCAAGAATTCTGCCGCCAAATAAAAACTTTTTATCTATTATTAGTTGTTTTACTTCCTCATCATGTGAAGAAACTCTATCTAAGAATTCATCAAAAGTTTCGTTATTGTAACGATATTTCTTCTCCCAAATATCAATACCTAATGTATTGTCTTTACCTAACCATTCTTGTACTGTCATTTACATAATACTTTATCAACTATTCCAAGATCTACTGCTTCCTGTCCAATAAACCAATTATTTCTATCACAGAGTTTTTCTATTTCTTCATAAGGTTTATTAAGATTTTCTGCTAATATTTTATAAATATCTTGTTTGCATCTTTCAGTTTGTTTTAATTCTATTTCCAAATCTGAAAAAGTTCCCCACATACCACTACTTACTTGATGTATCATAACTCTAGAATGTGGTAATACTGCACGACCTCCTTTTGTACCACATGATAATAATACAGCACCCATAGATGCTGCCAATCCTGTACAAATAGTATTTACAGGACTTTTTATAAGATTAATAGTATCTATGATACTTAATCCATCTATTACAGAACCACCACTAGAATTTATGTAAATATCAATAGGATCATTACTAAGGTTATTTAAATAAAGTAATTGAGTTACAATCAAATTACAAGATTCTGGAGTAAATTCTTCTCCCATATATATGATTCTATCATATAAAAGTCTTGAATAAATATCCAATGCTTGAACATTCAATCTTCTTTCTTCTAATACATAAGGAAGAGCAGAATTACTTACTCTATGCAATATACTCGATGAAATCCCTTTACTTTTTGCAAATAAATTAAAATCTTTCTCTAAATTCATTAATTTTCAAATAATAAATTACTAACCATGTAAATCTTTTCATATTTATTGACTATATCTTTACCTCTATCATTTGTTATTATGTTAGTAAATGCATTATACAAAGAAAATCCATCAATAAGTCCATTCTTACAGAAGTATGGAGATTTTGTATCTAATACAGTCTGTTTATACACATCTATTGGGAGTGTTTCAGGAAGTTTTATTGTTCCAAAGGTATTAGAATACTTAACTTTAATACATTTATCAATCCAAAATCCAAGTTTTTCTTTAAGATCTTCTGGATCTAAAGATAGTTTTGCCAGTGCTTCAAGCCTAACTTTAGTATCATCAACTAATTTCATTACTATATCTACAAAACTATAATTAATGGCTTCTGAAGGTTTTAGTTCTTGAATATTTATATGTTCAGGGTTAAATACACACATATTTAAACAAGCCATATTTAAAGTATTTTTGAATATTTTTACCAATGGCTTCCTTGTATCAAGAGCATAAAGCATATTAATAGATTGCTGATGATTTTCATAAGCATACTCTCCTGGAAGTATCCCTTGAACCCATACTCTATTAAATACTATATCTTCCATATTAACATCCCCTTGAGGAGTTAAAGATATTTGATTAGCAGGCTGTGCTTTTATTATAAAATTTCCTTGACAGAGTTTATCAACTCTATCAATAAAAGGCTCAATATATTGTTGTGTAGAAAAATATTTATTATCTTTTATCATAGTAGCCTTACCTTGATAAAGATCATTTATATTTAGGTCTATTGCATTCATAAACAATTATTTAATATTTCGGATATTACTTTTTTAAAATCTAGTTCATTGTTAATATCATAACAAGAAATTCTAAATCTACTAATATAGTCAGATATTAAGACTCTTACATCAGCACTGTTCTTATAAAAATTACTAGCAGAACATCCTTTTTTATTCTTATGTAATTCATAATAAAAAGTAAATTCAGTCCAAAACATTGACCCAAATAAATTATCTAAATAAACAATCACAGATTCTTTTTCTGTAGGAAGATGAACAAATTTAAACTTAGGTTTTAATTCAGGTTTAGGATTAATCCAGTCATATACATAAGCAAGACTTTGTACTAATCGTTCCATTATAGAACCTCGTCTAGAATGTACTTTGCACTCTTGTATTCCATAAAATAAAATTTTATTATCTTCATTACAATACCGAGCAACACCATCTGAATTGTCATCTTTATTTATAGAAAAGTGGGCATCAACTTTTTCAAAAGCCCTTATATATCTATCTTCTATTCCAGACTCTCTTACTACTTTACCAGTCTCTGGCAAAATAAAATACTCTGGTGTAATAATAAAAGAATTTAACATTTTAAACTTTCTAGCTTCTCAGCTGAATAAAATTACAACGACTTTATCTATAAATACAAAAAAAATAGGCAAGACAGCCAATAAATGACCATCTTGCCTTAAGATATGTTAGTATTTAAGAAAATACATTTTTAAGGCTAAATGCTTCAATCAATTAAAGTAAATCTCTTAAATACATAAAGTTTTAATAATTAATAAGGATTAGCATGATTCCAGACCAAATGCAATCCAAGTACCATTTTTTGTATTTTTAGAAGGAGTATATTTAGATGTCATTACAACAGGATTTCCTTCTACAATATCATAATGAATTTCACAAGTAGCATTGCCTTTATATTCACCCTTCTTATAAAGAGTTTTCAAAGCCTTAGCAGCATCAGTTTTTGTACCATAAACACGAGCAACTACATTTTTAGTCTCATTATCTACCCAAACAAGAGCCTTCTTAGATTTACGCTTACCATCCTCATTCTTTACATTATCAATCTTATAAGGACGTTCACGAGTGTCAGCAATTGCCGGTTCTACACAAATAATATAGCCAGCACCTGGACAATTCTTACCCTTGTTAGCAAGATAATCAAGCATAAATGTTTTCTTATCACGATCGGTTACACCATTAACTTGCTTAGATAACCAAATCTTATAAGCTTGAGTTGCATCGCCTTGTACATGGAAAAGTTCTTTATTGATTTTATCAATTGCAGCTTTCTTGGATTCTGCTACTACTTCTACTCTCTTAAAATTCATTATTTTAATATCACTCATAATTAAAAAAATTTAAACATTAAACATTAACATACATCTAAGAATATATTCGTAATCTAAAGTATTATCGTTGTATTCAATAATACATACTTTTTAGATAATTCAAAGTTAACTACTGTTAAATTTCTAATTATGATCTATTTTATAGTATTAAAAAGGTAACCAAGTTTCTAATAACTTTAAAACTTCTTGTGGCATAACTTTTGGATCTATTCCAAATGTAGGAACTTCTTTACATCCATAAAGTAAATCATCACATAATGCCCCTAAAGCTTTAAAAAAGTCTAAATGGACTTCATCAGGCATATCTTTACCTATTTTGCATAGAACCTGATAAGCATTAACTTGTTTACCAATAGATTTATTTTTATTAATACTATTAGTTATGTAGCAAACCATACAAATTAATAATAACTTTTTTTCTAAAGAGGTGTTTAAATATCCTAAAGAAAAATATTTATTAAAAATTGCTCTAGTTTGCTCATAATTATATTTAAGTAAACTCATAATTTTTATATGCCATATAATAAGCAACTAGCCTTAAAAGATATTTGAATTCTTTGAATCCACGATTAACTTCAGTATTAGTTACTTTATATACTTTAGTATAATATTCTGGAATTGTACTTACAACTAGACAATTTGCTCTCATAGTTGGATTTTTCATACCATGAACATGTTCTGCATACAATCTTAATAGCCACATATATTCAGCAATTTCCCTAGAATAATGAAACCTTTCAAAATTTCCTTCTTTTCCACCAAATTTAGGTAATACTGCTCCTATGGTTTTTAAGTCATTGACTGTAATTGTATTAGAATCAAAATCTATTGTAAAATTGTCTAATTTTGCCTTTAATTTCACAATTATTGGCTTTTTATTGGGAAAAATGCATTTAATATTAATTAAGAATGCTTGTTCATTTTCACTAATAGGTTTAGTTTCTATATAAGAAGGATTTATTAGTTCTTGAAAATTTTTGTTTTTATTACAAGCTTCTATACAATTATTTGCAGTTTCAAATAATTTTGGAGAAAGAAACATAGGTTCTACTCCAGGCTTTTTAAGAAAGTTGTGCTTACCTTCAGTATAGAGAGAATAAGCACTACGAATACCATCAATTCTTTTTACAGTTAAAGCATTTTTGTAATAACCAATTGCAGAAGATGCTTCTAGCAATAATTTTTCAGGAATATCTTTAGAACCATCCGAATGGTCCCAAATATAATCACATACAAATCCTAACTTTGCTGTAGGCCTTTCTATACTTACTAATTCAAATAATTCAGGTTGAAGATACTGAGAATGCACTGCAGATCCTAGTATTAAACTATCTGAATAAATTGGCTTCATTGAAGTAAAGAATTTATCAGGGGATCCGTCTTGATTAGGATTTATATACCCAAGTCTAGAATTACTAATAAAATCAGAATATTTTTTAGAAAAATACTCTTGATCACTGATTTTACCTACTGTTAAGGTTTCAATTAATGGTTCAAATTTAATATCATTTAAAGTCATCTATATTATAATTAAAATATTTATGATAACTCTTCAATATCATAAATATCTCCTACGTCTATTCCAAAATCAAATAGTTGCTGAATAATATCATCTAAAGAATCTCCTTCTAAAAAATCATATTTATTAAAAAAATAATAATATAATTTTTCTTTGACATCATTTTCTGATTTTGCAACAATTTTTTTAATGTAAGGACCATCGCCTTCATTAATAGGAATAAGATATGTATTCATTTTTTAGAAATTAATTGATAAAAATACTTTAATGGAATAATTGCTAAAGGTTCTGGAGATCTAGTTCCATCATTATACGCTTTTTTATAAGCAATCATAAAGGGTTTATCTTTTAATGGGCATTCTTCTTTTATTTTATAATAATTAGGAAAATTTGCAAGATTTTTTGCTTGTATATATACAGGCAGTTCATCATTTTCATCAGCAATATCAACTTTATTATTATCAAGTCTTTTATTTAGGGATCTTGTCGAACAAACTCCTTGATACCCTATTTCTTTTAAAGAATTTACTATATCAAGTTCCCAATTACTTCCTTTTTGTTTAGACTGTTTCGCTTTGAATGCTTTTTTAGTAGTTTGATCTACCCATTCAAATATAAATTTATCTTTACCAGTCTTTCCTGAATTTACAGCTCTAGATTTAATTGTTCTAACTGATAATCCAGTTTTTTCAGAAGCCTCTTCTAATGATTTATACTTAAATTTATTTCCATTTTTATCTGTAGCAATTACTGCTGTATTATATTTTCTCTATTTAACCATTTTTTAAATATTTAG
>ERZ1034925.305-NODE-305-length-24362-cov-31.440943_pt1 | contig 24362 bp, 15 predicted proteins | sample MGYA00520687_ERZ1034925 | MGnify/ENA primary metagenome ERZ1034925 (study PRJEB33766, sample SAMN09781758) | gut metagenome | biome: gut microbiome | host: Homo sapiens | place: Madagascar | study: EMG produced TPA metagenomics assembly of the PRJNA485056 data... | reverse complement strand
GTGTATTGTGTACTTATCATTTTTAATATTTGTGTTTATTAGAATTTTATAATCATTGATAATTTTAGATTCCAGTTTTGTTAATGGAATCTTTTCTAAATTTATCCAACCTAAATATACCAACCAAGTATTTTTTACTGGATATTTATTGATAAGTTTTTCTATATTATAGTTTGGTGGAGTTAAGTTTTTTTCTGACAATAACTTATAAATATTATCAGAAAAGAATTTTTCAAATGCTTGTTGACTATTTAAATTAAAAGTTTCAATGAGTTCTTTTTTTAGTCGTTTATAACTCATATCATAATTAACATTGTTTAAGTATTCGTCTTGTAATTCTTTTGTGTGCTCGTCTAAAGTCAGATTAAAACGTACAGAAAATTTAAGACCTCTTAATATTCTTGTCGGATCATCAATGAAACTATTGTCGTGCAATACACGCAAGGTCTTGTTTTCTAAATCTTGTAAACCGCCAGTGTAGTCGATGATTTCATTTGTCTTAAGAGATTTTGCTAGAGCATTGATTGTAAAATCTCGTCTAAGAACATCTTTTTTCAAATCACAGCCAATATCAGAAACTATTGGAAGGTGTCCTTTTTTTTCATAGATTTCATCTCTTGTTGATGCAAAATCTATTTCTTGATTATCAATAATCATTTTAACGGTACAAAAAGCATCATTTATTTGTTTTATAGTACCAATACCTTGTTGTTCTAGTTTTTTACAGAATTCAATAACGTTACCTTGATATGTAATATCTGTATCAAAACTTTTTTTGCCTAAGATTTCATCTCTGACAATACCGCCAATGTAATAAAGTTTCTCATTGTTAAGTAAAGAATTCATAAATTAATTTTATCATATATGCGAAGAAATAAAACTTGTTATTTCGTTTTTTTAGCAAGATTGTGGAATTGCTTCATAGAATCAGCAGCGATTTTGTTTTGTAATTCAACAATTTTGATGCTATCACGAATTCTTTGTTCGCCCATTTCGTAAGACCATTGCATCATTTTACTATGGTCAACAGAAGATTGATGTGTGGTCGTAGAACATCTATTCATACAGGTCATAACAAGCATTGCTCCAAACATAATATGACCAGGGCGAACTTTCTTCGCAATTGATAAGGCTTTTTTACTACACTTTTCTACTGTTGGATTAATTCTCATAATTGTTTGGTTTCTTTATACTTAGTTGTCTTTCATGCATAATAATGCATCTAAATAAAAAATTTGCTATATATTTTTTATCAATGTTAAATAAATTAACAAAAAATATATAGCAGAAAAAACTCTCTAGACTTAATAAACACTAACCTTTAAACGACAGACACATGAAAAATCCAATCACAAAAGATAACACATTAATTATGCAAGATAATTAACGTGTTTTGCTTCGTTTTTCATTTTTGCTTCTGAGTGTTTCTTCCAAGCAGAAGCAACTTGATACATAAATTGTGCTTTTGTATTTATAGCATCATTTTTCATATCCTGTTGATGTAAAGCATTAAAATTTGTTTCGCCAACACCGGCATTTCTAATGCCACTAAGCATTGCATTACGAGATTGAATCATTGCCATGCCAGCTCTGTGTTGTGCATTTATAGCTTGAAAACTTGCAATCGCTGAAACTAACATCTAACATCCTTCACTAATAATATTTCTTCGCAAGGTCATTGTATCATAATAATTGAAATTTTGCAACTATCTATTTGTCGAAGTACAGTCATGGTGATTATTTAAATAGAATTTTGAAAATTTCTTGTTTAGTATTAGAATATTTTGATTTTTCTTTATTACCCAATATGATAATTTTAAAATTGCCTATGTTCGTGATACTATATTTAATAGTGATAAGAGGATTAAAAAGATATGTTAGATTTGTTGTTTAAGTGGTTAGGTGGTTCAAATGAACAAAAGATTAAAAGTATTGAAGGTGTTATTGAACATATAAATGCTTTAGAACCTGAATTTGAAAAACTATCAGACGATGAATTGAAGGCGAAAACACAAGAATTTAAAGAAATTTTGTCTAAAAGAGAGGTTTCAGAAGATTTTCGTGAAGATAGAAAACTTGAAAAAGAAGCATTGGATAAGATTTTACCAGAGGCATTCGCAACAGTTAGAGAAGCAGCAAAACGTGTTTTAAATATGCGTCATTTTGATGTTCAGCTTATGGGCGGTTATTTCTTGCATAACGGTCAAATTGCTGAAATGAGAACTGGTGAAGGTAAAACTCTTGTTGCGACGTTGCCAGCATATCTTAATGCCTTAACAGGTAAGGGTGTTCACGTTATTACAGTTAACGATTATTTGGCAAAACGTGATAGCGAATGGATGGGCAGAGTTTATAGATTTTTAGGTTTAACCGTTGGTGTTATTTTGGCAGATAATCGTGGTGCTTCTGAATATGATGACAAACGTGCAGCCTATAGATGTGATATCACTTATGGTACAAATAATGAATTTGGTTTTGATTATTTGCGAGATAATATGGCTACAAGTAATGATATGCTTGTTCAAAGACCATATAATTATGCGATTATTGATGAAGTTGATAGTATTTTGATTGATGAGGCAAGAACTCCACTTATTATTAGTGGTAAGTTAGAAAAATCTGCTGATACATATAAATTAATGGCAAAAATTGCACCAAAATTGAAAAAAGACGTTGATTATGAAGTTGATGAGAAGAACAAAAATGTTATTCTTACAGAAGAAGGTATTGCAAATGCTGAAAAATTGATTGGTTGCAAAGACTTGTTTGATATTTCTAATCAATTTGCACATCATTTGTTGCAAGCATTGAAAGCAAAAGAATTATTCATTAAAGATACAGATTATGTTGTTAAAAATGGCGAAGTAATGATTGTCGATGAGTTTACAGGACGTTTGATGGAAGGTCGTCGTTGGTCTGATGGACTTCACCAAGCAGTTGAAGCAAAAGAACACGTAAAAATTCAAGATGAAACTCAAACATTAGCAAGTATTACTTTCCAAAACTTGTTTAGATTGTATCCAAAATTGTCCGGTATGACAGGTACTGCAATGACAGAAGAAGCAGAATTTGGGAAAATTTATAACCTAGAAGTTACAGTTATTCCAACAAATAAAAAAGATATAAGAATAAATTATCCAGACGTAATTTATAAAACTGAAAGAGCAAAATTCAATGCTGTTGTTGAAGATATTATTGCTCAACATAAGATTGGCAGACCTGTACTTGTTGGTACTATTAGTATTGAAAAGTCAGAATATTTATCAAAACTACTGAAAAAACGTGGTATTAAACATAATGTATTGAATGCTAAATATCACGAAAAAGAAGCATATATTATTGCTCAGGCTGGTAGATATGGTGCTGTTACGATTGCGACAAATATGGCTGGTCGTGGTACAGATATTCTTTTAGGTGGTAATGCTGAATATTTGGCAAAAGATATGTTAGACACAAAAGGCTATAATCCAGAAACGACATCTGATTATGAAGAAAAGAAAAAACAGGCATTATCTCAAGCAAAACAAATTACAACTGAAGAACATGAAAAAGTTGTTGCAGCAGGTGGTTTGCATGTAATTGGTACAGAACGTCATGAATCAAGACGTATTGATAACCAGTTAAGAGGTCGTGCTGCTCGTCAAGGGGACCCTGGTTCTACTAGATTTTTCTTGTCATTAGAAGATAATTTGATGAGAATATTTGGTGGTGATAAGTTGATGCATATTATGACAATGTTGAATGTTGAAGAGGATATGGCTATTGAATCACCATTGATTACAAAACAAATTCAATCTGCTCAAAGAAAAGTCGAAACATATCACTTTGATATTCGTAAGAATGTACTTGAATATGATGATGTTATGAATATTCAGAGAGAAAAATTTTATGCACAGAGAAAACGTGTACTTAATCAATGCAATTTATCTGAGGACTTGTTATTCATGATGGATAGAGAACTTGATAGATTGTTGAAGAGTTATATTTCACCTGAGATGAATCCAGAAGAATATATTAAAGATGATTTAGAATCACTTGTAAGAGAACTACATTCTATTGTTCCACAATTGGATTATATTAAGGTTGAAGATATTAAAGATAAAAGATTTAGCGAAATTTATGATTCGTTACGTGAAGCAATGAACAACGCATATCGTGATCATGAAGCAGAAATAGTCAATTTCTACAATGATGTTATGTCGCAATATGATAAGGATTTTAAACCACAAGAATTGTATGCAGATGATAATGTTATGCGTTCTTTAGAGAGAGATATTTTATTAAGAGTTGTTGATAATAAATGGATTGACCATTTGCACAATATTGATATGTTAAAAGATGGTATTGGGTTGCGTGCTTATGGGCAAAAAGATCCATTGATTGAGTATAAAAAAGAAGCATACGATTTGTATAATACTATGATGCATGAGGTTCAAGGCGAAACTGTTAAGTATTTGTTTAGAACAAAATTTGGTGTGCAGTTCGTTGGTGAAAACGAAGTATAAGTATAGATTTTATTATTAATATTTGTTAATGTCTTGTAGAATATTAGCAATAAATGATAAAAAAATATCTTATATAAGATATGAACGTGTGTGGTTATCAATCGAATAATTCTTATGCTCCGTCATTTGGAGCAATGAAAAAATCAATGTTTAAAGGTATTGATTTAGCAGTAGTGGAAAAGTTTAAAGCCCCTATTGAAAAATTTGATACAAATGCTGATTTGCAACATTGGGCAGAAAGTAAGTTCGACTTGGTTTGTCGTCATAATTATGGTGGTAGAACTACGTCTACATCATATCAACGTCAAAATGCTGTTGATGAGTGGCAATCTGCTTTAAATAGTGGTTCATATTCTCCAACAGAAAGATATTTGATTATGAACGGTCTTACAAAAGGTTTGAAGCCAAATGACGATACAATATGTATGTCACATAACAAAAGTGTTTTAGATGATACATTGACTGAATTAAAATCTAAATTGGAAGAAAATCCAAAAGAACAGTTTGATTTCGGTAAAATGTATAAATCTCATTTGCAACAATTATATTCAGCAGGTGATAAAATTGATGAAAATACTACTAGATGGATAGTTATTCCGTCTAAAATAAATGATTCAGAACATTTTTTAGATAATGTTAAAAGATTACAAACTTTATCACACGACAATTGGTGTACTAAAGCAAAAGGTGCTGATTTGTATTTAAAAGAGGGTGATTTTCATATTTATTTTGAAAAGGGAAAACCGAAAATTGCATTACGTTTTGTAGATGACGAGATTAGAGAAATTCAAGGTGTAAATAATGATCGTATTATTCAACCTGAATATATTGAGGTTATGGAAAAACATTTGAAAGATAATGATTTATATATGGGTGATAGAGCGGAACGTGATTTTTTAGCTTCAAAAGAGTTGGCAATGCCTAAAAAAGTTACTTCTGAACCTATTCAACAAGAGATTAAACAATCAAAGCAAGAAAATCAAGGTTTGTTCGGTTTTATTAAGAAGTTGTTTAGTTAAGTGCTGTTTTGAGATATATCCTATTAAATAATAGATGCTGAAACGAATTCAGCATGACGGTTTAGTTTCTCGTCATTCCGAACTTGTTTCGGAATCTCTATATAAATAGATACTGAAACGAATTCTACATGACGGTTATTTTTTGTCATTTTGAATTTATTTTTTAATTTATTAAATTATTGCCTTAAATGATATAATTTAGATGATTTTCTGCGAATTATATTATATTTTATAAAGAAATATGCATAAAAAAATATCTCTCAATTTTGAGAGATATTTTCATTAAATCTTATTGATAATAAATCCAGCCGTTTGTTAGGTCGGTTTTTATCTCTTTCAAGAACTTCACATAAACTGTACCACCTTGTGGAAGTATCAATTTTTCACCTTTGAACACTTTTCTTACCCAAGTCATAAACTTGTTCTTTTTCATACTTACGTTACCAACTGTTTCAAGCATAAAGTTTTGGTCGTTAGGTGTATTGATGATATTTGTACCGAGTTGGATAACACCATTTCTTACAAACCATCTTCCTGCTTGTACTTCTTGTAATTCACCACTAAATTTTGTTCCTTTGTAGATAAGGATATATTTATCTTTAGTGATGTAGTTTTGTGTTGCTTCACCTGTGAATTGTTCGCCTTTTGTAGATGTTTGAGAAGAAAATCCTCTGTTTACATTAATAGGTACAACTGCTCCTTCTGGGATTGTACCAACTGAGCCTTGAATGTATGCAGTAGGGATTACATAGCCTTCGCCAGTTTTTTTTCTCATTGCTTCTGCAAGTTTCGCATTTGGGTTTAATTTTGCTTGAATCATCATGTTGTTTAGGATTGCAGTTACTTCTGCTCTTGTTGCTGGCCTATCTGCATCAACATAATTTGCTCTTTGTGGAATAGATGCGAACATGTCTAGAATTTCTGCTTTGCCGGCTGCAACCATAAACCATTCTGGTATATCGTTTACATCTTTATATTTTTTTTCTAAAACATCGTGTGCTTTTTGAGCACTGATTTGTTCTGTTGTTAGTGAGTTTACTGCAATATTTATTGCTTCTGCTCTAGATACAGGATCTTCAGGTCTGAATTTCTCAGAATCTTTTGTATTAGAGATTAAATCGAAATATACGGCTTTTTCGATTGCTTCGTAAGCCCAATATGTGTCATCAATGTCAGTATATTTAATTGGTTGGATAACATTTGCGTGTTCTTGTCCAAGTGCTTTGATTGCCATTGATGCGAATTCTGCTCTTGTTACGTTGTCGTCAGGTTTGAATGTCCCATCAGGATAACCGATTACGATACTTTGTTCTGACAAATCTTTGATTTGTTTGTATGCCCAATGTGATTCTGTCATATCAGAAAAGAATGCAAGTGCACATTGTGTTGATAGAGTGAATATAAATAATGCACTTATTATGTTTAATAGTAGTTTTTTCATATTATTCTCCTTTTAGATTATATATGATTATTTTAATGGATATTTTTCTTGTGAACAAGAAAACAATATATGTTTACAAAGTATAAAATTATTTGATATATTTTTTATTAAAATAAATTTTAATTAATATTTGTAGTTCAGGCTCTGCCTGACAAAGTATAAATGTTTAATATGTTTAATTTTTATTTTATAAATATTGAAATAATATTTAATGGTCATGCTGAATTTATTTTAACATCTCTTCTGTATTGGATTCCGAAATAAATTCGGAATGACAAAAAGACAATAATCATAAAAGGTTATCCACAAACCAAACGGTCATGCTGAACTTGTTTCAGCATCTCTTCTTATTAGATTCCGAAACAAGTTCGGAATGACTCTTTCTGTACGGTTTTGTCATTGCTAAAACCTACTTTTCATTGTGGCGTATGTGCATTTTGTACATACATATACTTGCGTTGCATGACAAAAATATATACAAAACTTGTTGCAATATGATAACAAAATTATAAAATATTTTAATAAATACAAATTAAAATCTAAAATCCCTATTGAAAAATCTGTTGTGCAGTATTATAATTCACTTGTAGATTTAATGAATTATGTTATATATTAAGTATTGTAAAAAAATTACCCCTGATTATTAAATAATTTATTAAATGTGCCGATAACACTATTATGTGTAATAGAAAGTACATAAGTTTTGACATGTAAATTTTTAAAGGAATTAAGTATGAAAAGACGTATTCTTGTAATATTTGTTATGGCATTAGTTTTATTGTTCAGTTTTGCAAAGCAAACGAACGCAACTGAAGTCCCAGCACAAGGTGAAGATAGTGCATATACATTGACGGAAGTTTCCTCGCCTAGTGGGAACAATGTAATTACAAGGTATGAATATAATGCTGAAACTGGTGATTTAACTGCAAAATATTATCGTCTTGATTTGAAAAAGACAGAGTATGGCACAGGAGGAAACTCAACAACTGTTAATGCTAATGTCGTTAATTCGACTGTACCAGTAACAGTCAAATATGATGATGCGTCAACCAAAACTTATGATAACAATTATACAAATACTGTTAGAAATGTAGATGATACAACAATTACAAATGCAATATTTAATAATATTTCTATAACAACAAAAGATTTGAATATATTAAGAAACAAAGCAAATATTGAAAATTTAAACGCAGATTTTGTAAATAATTCAGTAAGTATAAATAATGTTTCTACATATTATATTGAGGGTGGAAACCTTGTTGCAAATAAAGCCACAATAGGAGATATTACCGGTAACTTTGCAAATAACAGAATTGATTATCAAACAACAGGAGATGGAACATTAAGAATATATGGTTCAGCATTTGTTGGTAATGTTTCATATAACAGTGCAAATACATCTATTAATAATATAAATGGCAACTTTATTAACAATTCATTAACAACAAACCTTGCATCACATGGTGATGTACAAGTTTTAGGTGGATTATTTGTCGGCAATTATGCTTCTTCTGGTACTGCCAAAATTGGAGATATAAACAGTAATTTTATTGGCAATAATGCTAATATATATTCATCTGCTCGCGCAAAAATAAATGGTGGTGGATATATTGGTAATTGGCGAAATAGTACAATCGGCAATATTAGTGGAGATTTCGTTAATAATAATCTTACATTAAAAGTAACAAATTATGAATCAACAATCTTAGGTGGTGGTTTGATTGGTAATTATGCTTCAAGTAGTAATGAGCAATCTATTGGAGATATAAATAGTAATTTTATTGATAATACGATTATGGTGTCTGCACCAACTGCTACTGTTGCTGGTGGTGGTATTATCGGTAATTATAACTATAATAATAGTTCTCAAAAAGGTCTTTCTATTGGTAATATCAATGGTGATTTTATCAATAACAAAATTACTGTTAGTGGTAAAGCAATTGTTCAAGGTGGTACATTGATAGGTAATTATACTTATAACACTGCATCTGCAACTACTATTGGTGATATAACCGGTGATTTTATTAATAATAGTGTGGAAATTAGTGGATATTCATCATCTGTTCGTACAACAGGTTTGATAGGTAATTATGTTTATAATAGTGGTAATAATCGTGGTGTTATTGCAAGAATCGGTAAGATTAATGCAAATTTCTATAATAATAATGTGACAACTTATGGTAATTATACATATGGTGGTATTATTACAAATCATGTTGAAGGTGGATATGGTAATTATGCTGTTATTGATAGTATACAAGGTGAATTTATAAATAATGGTTTGAAAAATACATATTCTTCATCATCATCTTATACTCGAGGTGGTGCAATATATAGTAATAGTACTATAACCAATGGTATTACAGATAGTTTATTTAGAGGTAACTATGTTGATGCATCAGGTAATGCACAAGGTGGTGCAATATATGTATCAAATTATTATATGGAAAAAATAAACGCTGATTTTATAAATAACTATGCTTCTTCAGCCAATTATATGGCACAAGGTGGTGCAATATATTTAGATGCGTATTCATTATCAATCAATGGTGATTTTATTGGTAATCATGTACAAGGTCAAACTGCACAGGGTGGTGCTGTATATGCCAATCGTATCCATGGTATTAATGGGATATTTTCTAATAATTATGCTTCATCAACAAATGGTTCTGCCTATGGTGGTGCATTATACTTAAATAATTATATTTTTTCATTAAATTCAAATTATGAAAATAATTATGTAACAACATCTAATGGTAAGGCTTATGGTGGTGCTATTTATAATAATGCTCAACAAAGTCATGCATTTACAGGTGATTTTATTGGTAATCATGCTCAAGCAACTGGCAGTTTTGGTGCTGCTTATGGTGGTGCTGTTTACAATACGAATTCAATGTATATTGAAGCAAACTTTAAAGATAACTATGCTAAAGCATCTAATGGTAAGGCTTATGGTGGTGCTATTTATAATGCTGGCGGTATGACAATTTCAAATTCTACGTTTAGTGGTAACTATGATTCAACAGGTTCAAATGCTATATATAATACTGGAACAGTTAGTATTGGTTACAATGTTACATTTGATGATAAAATTTCTGGCAGTAATGGTAAATTGAATATTAATGGTAAAAATATTAAAATCAATAATACCATAACAGGCAACACTGTTAACTTAAATGGTGCTTCTATCAAATTAGGTTCTGCAACAGTTAATGGTACAAAATCTTATGGTGATTTTGATGTTGATACTAATGTGAATGTTACTGCAAATAGTTTTTTAAATATAATGGATAATGAAATTCGTGATTATCATTTTAACAATTTGACTATTGCCGATACTTCTTCATTATATTTACGTTCTGATTTAGATTTCACAGGTTCAACTATTCAATCTGACAGATTTGTTGCAAATACTGTTTCAGGCAATATTATATTTGAATTAGTTAAATTTAATGGTGATGTTAGAAGTGGACAATATGAATTTGTTTCATCATCAAACTTGGATAATTTAACAATAGAAGATTACTATATTTTTACTGATAACAAAACAATTACGATTCATCAATCTGCAACAAGCAAGGGTTATTTAGATATTTCTATTAGTGAAGCACCTCAATGGAATTTGAAACTTGCTGTTGATTATGGTGACGGTAACAGACAATATGATATGAATGCTAATGAAGAAGTTAATGCAAATCTCGGATTTATGCAAAGTGAAAACTCAACATTAGTAATCAATGGTAACAATTATTCTGTTAATGGTAATGGAAAAACTGGTATTATTGTTAATGATGGGCAAACATTGCATATCGCAAATGTTGGTTCAGTTGATGAAAATGGTAATGTTGTAGAAAGTTACAATGGTTTTACCTCTTCTGATAATGGTGCAGTTGTTCAAAACAAAGGCACAACAAAAGTATCTAACAGTGTATTCACAAACAATGTTGCAACCCAAAATGGTGGTGTAATTTATAATGAGGGTACATTGAATGTAGAAAACTCTGTCTTTAAAAATAACGGTGCATTATCTAATGGTGGTGCAATCTTTAATAATCAATATGCAATAATTTCTAGCATAACCGGTATTTTTGAAAATAACTATGTAAATGAAACAAGTGGTGCTTCTCAAGCAGGCTATGGTGGTGCTATTTATAACTATGATTATGGTGTTATTGGAGATATTTCAGCATCATTTATAGGTAATTATGTCGATTCAACTTATTATGCTCAGGGTGGTGCAATAGCAAATTATAATAATGGTAGTATTGGAAATGTTACAGGTTATTTTGAAAATAATTATGTACAAGGTCGTTATGCACATGGTGGTGCAATTTTTGTGCAATATGAAAATAGCAAGTTAGGCGATATAAATGCTAATTTTGTAAATAATTATGCGTCATCTACAACAGGTTCTGCTGATGGTGGTGCGATATATATGTATTATGGAACAATTGGTGATATAACAGGTAACTTTGAGGGTAACCATGTTATTGGTTTATCAGGTAGTTCTGCCTCAGGTGGTGCAATCACAAATAGATATGCAACTATTGGTAATATAACAGGTAATTTTAAAAACAATTATGCTAGAGGTAGCGAAACATCTTATGATAATTATAACATAACAGGTGGTGGTGCTATATTTGGCTTTACTGGCAATTTTGGTGATATAACAGGTGAATTTGTTGGCAACAATGCTGAGGGTAATTATGCAATTGGTGGTGCTATTTATAATTTTTATGGTCATATCGGCAATGTTCAAGGTATATTTAAAGATAACCATGTAAGTGCTATAAATGTTGCACAAGGTGGTGCTATAGCCGTTTTTAATTCTTCTAACTATGCAATTGATAGTATAACTGCTGATTTTACAAAAAATTATGCTGTTGCCGGTAATTATGCTCAGGGTGGTGCGATTTATAATGAAAATAACAAAATCGGCGATATAAAAGGTAATTTTACTAGTAATTATGCGAAAAGTACAAATGATACTTCTTCTGGTTATTATGATGCAACAGGTGGTGGTGCTATTTACAATAAGGGTTCAATTGTTAGTATAACAGGTAGTTTTAAAGAAAATTATGTACAGGGTAATTATGCATTTGGTGGCGCTATATACAACATGTATGGTTCAATTGGTGATATAACTGGTGAATTCAAAGATAATTATGCTATAGCAACAGGTAATTATGCTATGGGTGGTGCGATTTATAGTGTTAGTGGTGGAAGATTTGGAAATATAACAGGTAATTTTACTGGTAATTATGCGAAGGGTACTAGTACTTCAAATTCTTACTACGGAACTGTAGGTGGTGCTATATCTATGCAATATGGTAATGGTATTGGTGCCATAACAGGCGATTTCACAAAGAACTATGCATTATCAGACAATTATGCTCAAGGTGGTGCTATATCTATTCAATATTCTTCAGGTGGAATGGGTAATTTAAAAGGCAACTTTATCCAAAACTATGCAAAAGATACAAATACAACTGGTTCATCAAATTATGCTACTGCAGGTGGTGCTGCATATTTGAATGGTGCTGGTGGTATGCAAAATATGACTGCATATTTCGAAAAGAATTATGTTATGTCAGGTAATTACGCCCAAGGTGGTGCATTGTATATGGGTAATGGTACTAGTGTCAATGAAATGAATGCAAATTTTGTTGATAACTATGTTTCATCATTAAATACAAATGTGACAGATGATTCGTATAAAGTAACATGTGGTGGTGCTTTAGTACTAAGAGAAGGTGGTAGAGTAACAAAACTTGTTGGTAGTTTCCAAAATAACTATGTAAAATCTGAAAATAAAGGTTATGGTGGTGCTATTTATACATTTAACGGTGGCACTATTGGTGAAATGGAAGGAAGTTTCTATAACAACTATGTAGAGGCAAAAAATGATGGCTACGGTGGTGCTTTCTTTGGTGGAAGTGGTGGGACTTTAAACAAAATCACCGGTGATTTTGTAGAAAACTATGTTAAATCTAATAACAATGGCTATGGTGGTGCTGTTTCAATGTACCAATCAGGTACATTAGGTGAAATGAATGGTAACTTCTATCAAAATTATGTAGATGCTACTAATGATGGCTACGGTGGGGCTATATATATTCAATATGCCGGAGCACCATTTAACAAAATGAATGGAGCATTTACAGAAAACTATGTTAAATCCGGTAACAATGGCTACGGTGGTGCGATATATGCTAGTTATGCTAGTCCAACTAGTGATTCTACTATAAATTTTGCAAGAAACTATGTTCAAGCAAAAAATAATGCCTTTGGTGGTGCTGTATATATTGCTTACGGTGGTGGATATAATAATCTAACTGGATTATTCTTAGAAAATTATGCTTATTCTGAAAATGCTTCTGCGTATGGTGGTGCATTGTATATGGGACAAGGTGGCAACTTTACAAATATAAATGCAACTTTCAAAGATAACTATGTATCAGCACATAATAGTGCTTATGGTGGTGCATTATATTTGGATTATAATGCAACAATTATAGGCGGTGCATTCTTGAATAACCATGCTGATAGCGAAACTGGTGATTCAAAAGGTGGTGCAATCTATTTTAACGGTCAATATGATATGCCATTAAATTTATTTGCGAAAGATAGTGATATCGTATTTAGTGGTAACAAAGTAAATAATGAATCAAATGCTATCCACAACCGTGGTGGTAATATTTATATGAATGCCGGTAAAAACAAAATTGTTATCAATGATAAAATCACAGGTGAAAACTTTACAGATAGTTCATCAAATGAACATGTTGCAACTATCAATATCAATGATAGCAGTGCAAATTCTGAATTATCAAATGGTATAGTAGAAATTAATAATACAGTTTCAGGTAACACAGTTAATATTAATGGTGGTGTTGTGAAACTTGGTTCTGCTACTGTTGACAATGTTAAATCTTATGGTGACTTCTCATCTGATGTTAATGTTAATCTTAAAGGTGGCGAACTTAACACAGTCGATAATGAAGTTCGTGATTATCATGTTGGCACATTCAAAGGTGGTTCAACTGATGAAAGTGGTGTCGTAGCAGAAGGTGGAACTCTTGCAATTGATATGAAACTTTCAGGTTCTGCTCCAAAAGCGGATAGATATAATGTTTCTATCGCTGATGGTAAAATCTCATTTAGCGAAATTCGTTTAGATAGAATACCTGATATAGCAGAAAGTGCAAAAGTAGAAATCTTTAAAGGTACAAATTTAACTGGATTGACGATGAATGATTACAAAGTGTTTACGTCAAATCGTGCTGTTGAATTTACCCAATCAACAACAGATAAAGGATACTTAGAATATGTTTCTAAAGAAGGAACATTCAACTTAAAAGATGCTGTTGATTATGATAAAGGTAATCGTCAATATGATATGACATTAAACGAAAATGTAAATAAAGATCTTAACGACATGATGGGTGATAAATCATCTCTAACAATCAACGGTAATGGTAATGTTGTTAAAGGTAATGGCTTTAAAGGTATTACTGTTCATAATGGTCAAATATTGTATGTAAATGATACTAAAATGACAGGTTTTGATGGTGATGTATTAGACAACAAGGGTACCGTATATGTTAATGCTAAAAAAGATATAGTTGTGTTTGATGATAAAATATCTGGTAATGATGGTGTTATCAATATTAATGGTACAGATAAAGATAATGTAACTTCATCTGGTACTGTAGTTATTAATAATGCTGTATCGAATAACACCGTTAATATGAATGATGGTACATTAGTTCTTAACTCAAAAACTGAATCAGGTGCTATTACAAAAGCAGATTTGTCTAATTCTAATCTTAATTTTAATGGTGGTAATGTTGCAATTAAGGCAGCCGGTGATACTGTTAATTTAGGTAATTTAAAATTAAATAATAATATGAATGTGTCTGTTGACACAGATTTCAAAAAAGGTATTAGTGCAATTTCTGCAGATAATGTTGATATTAATGATAATAAAATCATTATTGCTAATGTTAATATGGTAAATAAACCTACAGAAAAGAAATATACTTTTGAACTTATTGACAATAACGCATCTCAAGATGTTAAAGACAAACTAACTTCTGCTATTGAATATAAAGGTACAAAAGAAATTAAAACTGATATTTACAAATATACAGTTAGTTATGATGATACAAAATCATTATTGAAAGTAGCACTTCCTGGTGGTGGTAAAAGTTATCACGATTACAATCCATCAATCTTTGCTGCTCCTGTTGCTGCTCAAATTGGTGGTTATCTAACGTTGCTTAATTCTTATGACGAAGCATTCCAAAATATGGATGTGTATATGCTTATGCCTAGAGAAGTTCGTCAAGCAATGAAGTTTAAAAACAAATTGGCAACGGCTAATTCAAATATTGTTTATGACCCTACTATTACTAGAGGAGAAAATAAAGCAGGTTGGTTCAGACCTTATGCAACTTTTGAAAATGTTCATCTTAAAAATGGACCAAGAGTTTCTAACGTAGCATACGGTACTTTTGTCGGTACAGATTCTGAATTAAAAGATTTAGGTCACGGCTGGGAAGGTACGTGGAACGCATACGTTGGTTATAACGGCTCTCACCAAGCATATAATGGTATTAGCATTTACCAAAACGGTGGTACTTTAGGTGCTAGTTATATTGCTTATAAAGGTAATTTCTTTACAGGTTTGACAGTAAACGTTGGTGCTAATGCCGCTGAAGCATCTACAAATTTTGGTACTGATAACTTCTCTATGTTAATGGCAGGTGTTGCAAGCAAAAGTGGTTACAATATAGAGTTCTTTAAAGGCAAATTCATTGTTCAACCTAGTTATATGATGTCATATTCATTCGTTAATACATTTGATTATACAAATGCTGCAGGTGTAAGAATGGATTCTGATGCATTACATGCTATACAAATTGAACCCGGTATCAAGTTTATCGCTAATCTTAAACATGGTTGGCAACCATATATGGGTGTAAGTATGGTTTGGAATATTATGGACAAAACTAGATTTATGGCTAATGATATTTCTTTACCAGATTTAAGTATTCGTCCATTTGTTAAATATGGTGTTGGTATTAGAAAACTTTGGGGTGAAAGTTTCACAGGTTTAGTACAAGCATATTTAACTAATGGTGGTAGAAATGGTATCGGTTTACAAATCGGTGGTCGTTGGCTACTCGGTAAGAAAACCAATTAGTTTTATTTATTTTTAATAATTTAAAACAAGGCTCTGAATATATTTCAGAGCCTTTTGTTTTTTTATATGGCATTGGTTTTTATAGCATTGTTTTATATGGTATTGTCAGGCATAGCCTGACATACAAGTTTTTATCTTTGTTCTTTTTGTTTAACATATTCGATACTCCTTTTACTATTTAAAACTTTTTTCATAGTAATTTTGTCACCGAATTACTTGACATATACAGGAATGACTCTATACTGGATTACTTCGTCGTTTCACTGTCTTGGATTATTCGGGATTGAGCAAAAGCGTGGTTTTTGATTATAAATTTTCACCTCTCACATTCGTTCGTGCCTCTGCTCCCTCTGCTCAAGATGACAAAATCGTTAAGCAAGGTCAGGCTATGTCCTGACAAAAGATAGAACATTTAATTAAATAAAAAATATTAAAACATTCCTATTGAGCATAATATATCTAAAAATATATCACCGTACGCATATTATTTAACTTAGAAATGGTATAAATGATTTATAGTATAAATAAAATGCTGTTAATACCAACAATGCACCTGAAATTTTTAGTAAGACTTCTGATATAGAAACTATATTTCCAAATTTCTTAACAATATTTGTAAACATACCTGCAACAACAAGGATTAATCCTTGACCTAGTGCAAAAGCAAATAACATTATTATTGATAAAATAATACTATTTGTAATAGAAGCAAAACTCATTATCCCTGCTAATATCGGTGTAGAACATGGTGTTCCGCCAAGTGCAAAAACTGCTCCTAATAACATTGGGTACAAGTATTTTGAATTGTTAGGGTTTGATGGGATTTTGTTTACAATCGTTGGAAGATTAATATCTAGTATTCCCATCAAGTTTAAACCCATTGCCAAAATTACTGATGCCATTATGATAATAAAATATCCACCGGCAAGTGATATAAATACGTGTCCTGTTAAAGCACAGATTACACCAATAATACTAAATACAATTGATGAACCTATAATGAATGATAGCAGTTGCAAAAAAGTTTTCAAATTGTCCTTGTCACCATATCCACCAATATATCCAATAACTATTGGTAACATAGCCAGTGAACATGGCGAAATTGATGCTAATAAACCACCTAAAAATGATAGACCTATTAGTATTAATTGGAAATTTCCTTGTGTTGCTTGTGTTGTAAAATAATTAGTAATATCAATCATTGCATAACTCTCTTAAATAATTATCAAATGTACTTGCATTAACATAACCTTCTATTCTTTTGTTGACTTGTTTATCTTTTGTCAACAAGATGATTGTTGGAACAAGTGTTACTTTGTATTTTGTAACCATTTCATTATTGAACTGTGTATTATTTTGTACAGCAATCGGTATTATTTCAATTTCGTTTTGATATTTGGGATAAACTTCTTTAATTACTACGTCCATTTTTTTGCATTCACCACACATATTTGATGTGAATTTTATTATCTGTGGACGGTTAGTCGTTGAGATAACCGCATTACTCTCGCTTGTATGTGATACATAAAAATATGTTATTAATGGCACAACAAAAATTATTAATAACAAGATAGTGTTTCTTTTCATTGTTCCTCCTTTTGTTAGTTATATTCAAATAGAAATTTTTATAAAAAAGTATTGCCTATTTGTATTTCAAATTGGCTATTCAAATTTTGATGATTATTTCTAAGTTATTTATATGAACTATTCTTTACAAATATATTTATAACGTGTTATAATCCGTGAAGATAATTAAAGGATTTGAGGGCTTATGAGAATTTTAACCATATTATTAACAATGTTGATGATGACAATGAATATTACATTTGCATCACCTTACAAAGCAAATGCAAAAACAGCAAGAATACCTGCTGGAACTAAAATGTCATTACAATTATTACAAACTGTTGATACTATGGCTTGTCAAGAAGGTGATTCTTTTAATTTGATGCTTTTGAACGACCAAAAAGTCGGAAGTAATGTAGTTTTGCCATCAGGTTCTGTTATTAGAGGGTGTATTCAAAAAGTTAAATTATCAAAACGATTGTCCAGAGGTGCAGTTTTATACTTAGATTTTGATCATGTTGTGACTCCTACTGGTCGTCAATTACCTATTAGTTTAAGTATATTTGGACTTAGAAATGTTACTTATGATGGTGGCTTATACAAAACTCTTGGCTATGGTCAAGCATTACAAGACAACTGGACAAAAACTTGTGATATAACAAAAGTTTCTACCAATTATGGTATGAGAGCAGGCAATGCTGTACCAGGAATACAATTCGTTACTGCACCAATTTGTGCTATTGGTGGTGCATTCGGAGGATTTTGCTATCTTGTTGGTGATAGTGTAATCGACCTATTCCGCAAAGGGGAAGAAGTTACCTTGTTAAAAGGTTCAACATTGGAAGTTATTCTTACTCAGCCTATTGATGTTCCTATTAGTTAAGATTGTTTTTTCTCAATCTGTGCTTTGATTTGTTTGCTTTGTTTTATGGCACTTTCTACCATATTTGGACAATTCTTTCTCATCTCTGTAACAGTAATTTTGTTACCACGAGAGTCTTTATATGTTATGCAACCGGTTGCGGAATCTATTTCGTATGAATAACCGTTGTTACCTGTTACTGTGATATTTCCGTTTGTCGGATTGCTACCTGAATTGTCACCAGTGTTCGACCAACCATTGTTTACTGGTTTCCACGGCATTATACCAGTATTATTAATGTTGTAATTGTTATCATTTCCTTGAAAAGCAAAACCTGTATTTTGACTGTTTTTTTGAGAGTTAGAATTGGTATTTTGACTGTTTGATGCTTTCTGTAAGAATGTTGAATCTTCTTTGCCCCATTGAACATTTGCATTTGTATTGTGAATATTATAACCTGTATTTTCGTAAAGTCGATTTGGGTTATAAGTCGCAAATTCAAAATCAAGGTTTAACCCTGTTTTTTTGAAAAATTCTATTTTGGGATCAACATTTGTCATAATATGCTCTCTTTTTCTAGTCACTACTACATATATATAAAAATTTTTTTGTAGATTTGATTTCAGAAGTTATATTTTTTGTTACATTCGTAATATATGCAAAACGGAGTTAACTCAATGGTTAACTCCGGTCATTATACTATTTAATTGTCTAAAACTTTATTCTGCTACAGCCTCCTCAAAATAATCTACAACTGTTGACATTACATTGTTGAAAAGTGTTTCAATTTCACATGAAATATTACTCATGACTTCTTTGTTCATTACGCTATCTGCGGACATTAATGTCAACTCTAAATCTTTGTTTAAATGCATATCCATTCCTCACTTAACTTATAATCTTTATTGATAACTTTTGTTTTGATTGTCTATTCCTTACATAATGTTTATACGGTTCATTTTCCATTTTTCTTTAATGTTTTGTTCTGTTTTGTTACATAAGTTCATGAAAATCATGTCAAACTTAATAATAATTTGATTTTGTTTTGTAACATTTTAAAGAAAAAAATTAAAAATAACGCAATTTTATTTTTTTACATGTATTAAATTTCATGTAAATACAATTAAGGTGTGTTATGACAATAATTTCTTCTGCTTCATCTCAAATATCTAGAACTGTTGCAACAGATGCTGTTGAAAGATTTGCTTCTGCAAGGGGTAAGGTTACTCGTTCTATGAATAAATTGGCAAATTCTGCTATGAAAACTGATGGAATGGTTTATACATATTCAAAAGCAACACCAGAAGATTTAAAAAGATTAACATCAAGAACTATTGAAGATAGTTACAAACGTGTAACTTGGACAAATCCTAAAGATAATAAGGTTTATCATATATTAGAAGAAGGACGTAAAAAAGACAAAGTTCAAGTTAGAATTTTGGATAAAGATGGAGCATTTGTAAAAAATGCAGAATTAAAACCCAAAACAATTGTGATTTTTGATAATTTTTATAGTCCTAAAGGTATCACACATGGTGAACTTATGGAAACATTTGTAAAACGTTTTAATCCGTTTGCAAATGTTGAAAGACTCGCTCATAAAAAGAATTTGTATGAAATGATTAAGTATAGAGGGAAATTACCTCTTTCTCTAGAAAAGAAAAGATTTACCGAACTTGCTGATAAAATGGATAAAGGTAAGCAAGTCGATTATATTTCAATTTCAGAAGTTCATTTAGTTAATGCTGAAGATGTCGCAAAAAAATCTGGTGATATTCAGAAGCAATATGTTGCTCAAAGTCCATATTTGAATTTTGTTCGACCATTATTTGAAAGAATTTTAGCAAAAGGAACGAGAATACTCGATGCTGCAGGGAATGAAAATAATTTTGCAAAAGAAGTTGTTAATGATAGATTAGCAATTGATGGTATTGAAGGTGTTGGTTCACTTCGTGGTGGTAGGATTGCTAAGGATTCTTGTTCAAGAAATTCTGTATTTACACAACATTATGAACGCAGAGATTATTTCCCAAGAGTTTCAAAAGATGAAAATGGAAAAATTTTAGGTATAAATGTTACAGGACTTGAGGGTACGGATTTACCAATTACTAGAAAAACTAAAAAATTGGCTTCTAGAATTGGTGGAACATCTTATGCAACTCCCGTTAGAACTGCAAAACTTGCACTTAATGATATGATGGAAGGCATTTTATAATATCTTGAATAAATATTGATATAACGTCGATAAAATGTTAAAATTATTCTATGGATGTTGTTGCAGAAGTAAAGAGAGCAATTAAATATACGGAAGATAAAGAATATGCAAAAGCACAACGTATTTATCAAGATATATTGAAAATTGATAAAAATAATTCAATTGTTCTTTCCTGTTTAGGGTTATTATATCTTAATACAAAGTATTTTAAACATGCTGAAAGAAAATTGGAACAAGCAGAAAAAATTAAACCAAATCTTGTAACAGAAGAGGGCTTAGGTTTGGTTAAATATTATCTTGGTAAATATACTGAAGCATGTAATTATTTTTCAAAGGTTATCAAATATACAAAAAATTTTGATGTTTTTGATAAATATACAAAATCACTTTCTGAATTGAGAATGTCATCATTAGAATATATGGTCGCTTCTGAATGTATCAAAAGGTATCCATTAAAAAAAGAATCTTTATGTAATATGGTTATGGCTTGTATTGCAACAGGTCGTTTGAATGATGCAGTAGGTTATGCTGAACAAGTTGTAAAAAGTTTTCCAAAATATGGTGATGCTTGGATAAAATTTGGGTTAGTTAATGAGATGTTTTATCGCAATGAGGAAATGGCTCAGGCATGTTATAAAAAAGCATTGTCTTGTGGGGATAAACAGGCTGCATATTATAATCTTGCTATCAATGCTCATAAACGTGATGATTTTAAAACGGCTGAATATTATGCTAAGAAATTAATTAAGTTTGATAGCGAAAATTCTGTTATAAATTTTTTATATGCAACAATATGTTTTAAGCAAAGAAAATTTAAAAAAGCATATAAATATTACATTAAAAAGGATTCTGATAAACAATATACAGAACATCCTATCTCTAAATTAAAACGTTTTTGGGATGGTAAGACTTATAAAGATGAAATATTGTTAGTATATTGCGATCAAGGTATTGGCGATTATATGATGTTTGTGCGTTATTTGCCATTATTAACGAAAAAATTTAAAAAGATTAAATTATGCACATTGAAACCTGTCCTAAATTTATTTAAACGTTCATTTGCTATGTATAAAAATATTGAAGTCGTAGAAAGAAGAGAACGTTTTCCTCATTATGACAAGTCTTTGATATTGTCTAATATCCCATATTTTTTGAATTCGGATATTGATAAAATACCAATGTCTAGTGGTTATTTGATTGCAGAGGAAAGTAAAATTAAAGATTATAAAGAAAAATATTTTAATAATACTAATAAATTAAAGGTTGGTATTTGTTGGGAAGCAGGTTCTGCTGGTTGGAGAGAACAAATAAACCGAACTTTAAATATTTCATTATTTGATTCAATTTTGAATAAAAAAGATATTCAATTCTATTCATTACAAGTAAAACCAAGTTTGGATAATTATAAACAATATTCTGGAATGATTGATTTGGGTAAAACTTTTAATGATTTTGATGATACTGCTGCTGCTATTAAAAATTTAGATGTTGTTATTACTGTTGATACATCGGTTGCACATTTGGCCGGTGCAATGGGTGTTAATACATTTATGTTACTTCCATATTGTCCTGATTGGCGTTGGTTCGATAATGATAAACATACAGAATGGTATGATTCTGTCAAAATTTTTAAGCAAAAAGACACTGTGTCTTGGAGTGATGTTATTGAAAATATAAATAATGAATTAAGTAAATTGTGTTAATTTATATTGCATTTGTTATTATTATTAGCAAATTTTACCGAAAAATTTACTTTACATAAGTATGGAAAAGGTTAATTCGTATTCGTGTGTATCGACACCTTTGACTTTTTCATCAGGTGTAAATGTTAATAAAGCAGCACAAGTGCAAAGTGATGTCTTTAAGACTGGTGCAGTATCTCAACCTACCATGGATACGGTAAATTTTAGAAGTAAAAAAGAAATTCTTACTGAAAAATTTAATAAACTTTTCCCTAATAATGAATTTAGTCAAATATATGATAATATAACCAAGGATTTTGGAATTGATAAGCAGCCGACTTTAAAATTGTATGATGAAGAAGATGGTGTCGCTGGTGGTGGTTATACATTTAATAGAAATGAAATATCAATGAGTCTTTCTGACTTGTTGGATTCTGATACCAAAATTGTTGGTATAAAAGACGGTAAGCGAATTGTTTTAATTTCACCATCTGTTAAGTTGCCATTATTTGTAGATAAACAAAGTGCAGATGCGTTTATAAAAATGCAATCACAACATGGCAATATGGGTTTTGATGAATTGATTGCAGAACCTTTAACTCCAAAAGAACAAAAGAAATTTATTGTTCAGAAAATATCTCACGAAATGGTTCATGCTCAGCAACACATGATTATGCGTCAAACAGAAGGTATTGGTGAAAAAGAGGTCTACAAAGCATGGTTACATGAAAAACCACAAAATATGATAGAAAAAGCAATACTCGATATTAAAGTAAATACATTTTTCCATAAAACTTATTGGGGTAATCAACCAGAAACAGAAAAAACAATTTCTGCTGATTCACCTAAAGGAAAAATTGCTCATTTGTGGTTAGAGGCTGTGAGAAATTATCCACCTGTTGATTCACCTGAATATGTGAAAAATCCTATTGAACAAGATGCATATAATCGTTCAGCACAATATGCAAATGCGAAATTCGGACCTTGGGTTTAATATTCACTTGAGAATAATGTAATGATTATTATATATAAAAAAATACCAATCATTTTGATTGGTATTTTTGTGCTCAATTTTGGGTTATGCTAGGTAACAAACACTGCCTTCATGGAGTTTAGCCATTTTCTCCAAACCGTCTTGTATTCGATACCCTGCGAGTTCCATTGCTTCACTTGTACTAAGGTTTTGGTTATCACCTTTTTCAAGTAATTCATTTTTTCTCATTTCTCTTTGAGCAATTTGCCGTTCGTCATATTTGTTTTTTAAATCTTCTAATGGTTTACTTTGACTAATAATGCTACATTGACTCAAAGTGGCACAACTTCCTGCACATTCCGACATAATGTAAACCTCCATAGGGTAAAACCACACACTTATATTAAGTAAAATTTTTAGAATAATTTGTTGTTTTTGACAAATTTGTTACAAAAATATATAAATTCTATACTCTTAAAAGCATGTATTTATCTATATTTTGAGAGTTGTCAATAGTTTGTGAACTTTTGTAAACGGCTACAATTCAATAATTGTACGATTCGGGTAAAAAAGTTTTAATTTTTGAAAAATAATACGTGATTTTTATTTTTTACGTGATAACATATATATTGTGCCAAGTGCGAAGCAAATTAGCGATAAGCACAAGGTTCGAAATTAAATGCCGAGTAAAGATTTGTAAATAGCGAGAAAATAATTACTTGACAAAAATCCTTAAAGGGGTATGCTAGATAAGCACCGATTAATAAATCGGTAGAGGATATAAACACTAGTTAAAGTATTTAATAATTTGTAACTTTACTGTGTAAATAAAATTGTTCTCGAACATTGAAAATAGAATAGCTGAAAACGACGAAAATACTTGTTGAT
>ERZ1034925.304-NODE-304-length-24415-cov-8.975369_pt1 | contig 24415 bp, 24 predicted proteins | sample MGYA00520687_ERZ1034925 | MGnify/ENA primary metagenome ERZ1034925 (study PRJEB33766, sample SAMN09781758) | gut metagenome | biome: gut microbiome | host: Homo sapiens | place: Madagascar | study: EMG produced TPA metagenomics assembly of the PRJNA485056 data set... | reverse complement strand
AAAATTTACAAATTTTTGAATTTTTATTGTATTATAGTATTGCATAAAGTAATTTGTAGGAAAAATATACATTTATAGGAGGCACATGAATTGGCAGTAACATCACCATTTACAGCATTTAAGAACGGTAAAAAAGAAATTCACTTGGGACAACACGTCTTGGCAGAGTTTTTCGAATGTGATCCAAATACGTTGAATAGTTTGGATAAAGTTGAAAAATACATGGTAGATGCCGCCCTTGAATGCGGAGCAACTGTCGTTCAAAAATGTTTCCACATGTTTAATCCTTATGGGGTTTCAGGTGTGGTAATCATTTCAGAAAGCCACTTGGCAATTCATACTTGGCCGGAACTTGGTTATGCTGCAGTAGACTTGTTTACTTGTGGCGACAAATGTGATCCGAAAGTTTCTTATGAATTCTTGAAGAAAAAGTTTAATTCGAAAAAGGCAACTTTCTCAGAACTTAAAAGAGGTATTATTGACGAAGCTACTCTTAAAGTTGCAGAAAAACCTTTCGAAATCATGCAGCAATTCGCTGACTAAAAAGACTCTATTTTTATTATTAAACATTAACAACAGACTTTTTGTTCCATACCCCCCGTATGGAACTTTTTTTATCTATATTTATGCTCGTCATTCTGAAAGCTTAGAATGTTAATGTAAACGATTAGTGAACATATTATGGTCTAGGGGTATTTTCATGTTAATTCATGTAAAAAATTTGCATTCATGACATGACAATAGCTTACGGTTTTAATATGATTATTTTATTAGGGGGTAGAAATGCCGGAAGATTTAATAGAAAGAAAATCAAATTTTGACTTAACATCGAGAAGTGCTTTTTCAAATAACGAGGAAGTGTTTACATCTCGCTCGTATGCAGCGCTTTTAGCGAAAAATATTATTCCGTATTCTCATAAAAAAATTGCTGACAATTATACGATTATTAAAAAAGTTTTTAAATTTCAGGCTGTTATGCCAAGAATTACGAATACTGAAAAGGCTCTTTTGGCAAAATATAATTTTAATACCCTTGAATATACGACAGTAAAACAAATGTATGAAGAGTTGTCGTTGTTGCAAAAATGGTCTATGTCAGATGATGAAAATTTGAAAAAAGACTCTGATGCAATTTTGGAAATTCGAACAAAAGAATTGAAATATATCGTTGCGACAAGTTATGCTTGTATTTCTGACGAAATTTATAAGGGCTACTTGGCGTTAGAAAATTATTTTATCGAAATCAGCAAATATAGTGATTAGTGCTACGTTGGGGGAGTAGTTTCTGCACGAGTCCTCTGCATGAAGCAGCTAAGTAGCTAGGAAGCGAAGCAGCTAAGAATTTAGAAGTCGATAAGGCGCTGAGACGATAAGACGCTAAGTTCGTTACAGTATAAAAGATTTTCGTCATTCTGAAAGCTTAGAAAATTATTTTGAACGAGTAGTGAAAAATAAATTTTCTTGCTATTCAGAATCTATTGTCAAATAATTTCAGACTCCGGAGCGTAGTCCGGAGTGACAGTTACAATGAAATTATTATTTTAAAATAGCTGCTATTTACGTCATTGCGAGTGAATAACGAAGCAATCCAGCTAATATTAATCCAACTAAGTTCTCTGAAAAACAATAACAACTCCTCTGAAATGCACCAATCACCATTCACAATTCACTACTCACTAATTTTCATTTTAGGTGTTCCACTTTTTTGTTGAACTTGTACAAGACAGTATTGTAACGAAATGTAAAAACGAATTTAAAAATGCCTCAAACCCTGTCATAATGCCTCTATGCTATGCTATGCTATGCTATGTGGGGCACTATGACAATTTTTTTGATCTTTGTGTTTTCATGAAAATGTGTGTATCCAAAAAATGAAAGGGAAATATTTATGCAAGTTGGTGCTGTTGGAATGCATGATGGAGTATTTGTACAATATAAAAATACAAATCCTACTATGACTTCATCAAATTCTCATGAAAATAAGAAAAAGTATGTCGAATATGTAAAAGAATTTAATGAAATTCCTCGGAGAGCACAAAAATTTTTCTGGGGTGCTCAATTTGTAGGTACTGCTTTGGGGGTATTGACTGGTATTTTGGCACAGGCGAAGGGACAGTTATCTACATCTTCTAAATCGGCTGCTCTTATTTGTGGAGCGCTTGGTTGGTTTGTTGGATTTTGTGTTGGTGCTGTTAAAGAAGATTCTGCAGTTGATGAGCAAAATGAATTAACGCAAAATTATATGCGTTCGGTAGAAAAATCATTGATGAAAGGAGAATAATTATGACTCTTATAGCAAAAGATTTAGGGCAAAGAAACGGTAAATATTTGGTAAATGTAAGAAATGCTGAGCCGAAAGGATTGATTGGAGATGCCGGTATTGTAAGGCAATTTGATGATAAAAAAACTGCCAAAAATTATATTGAACAGGTTAATAAAACAGGTGAAGATGTATATGTAAAAAGTGAAAATAACAAACAAACTTCAACATCTTTGCAGAGACACGAAGGTGATACTTTTGAACATATTAAATAGAGTAAGGTAAATAGTTTGTAGGTTGGGCATACTTGCCCAACAGTAGAATTAAAAAACAAAAAAGACTGAGAATTTTCTCAGTCTTTTTTCGTTATTAAATGTCTATAATCTAAACTATGCTTCAGCCGGAGCTTCTGCTGCTTGTGCAGCCTCTGCCTCAGCAGCAGCTTTTGCTTCAGCTTCAGCGGCAGCCTTAGCTTGAGCTTTCTTAGAAAGTTTTACAGTTTCTTTCTTAACATAGTTCAAAGTTCCGTCTTCGTTGCAGTTTTTAATCAAATATGCAACAGTTTCAGTTGGTTGAGCACCTTTTTTTACCCAATCCAAAGCAGCAACTTTGTCCAATTTCATTTCTTTTGTTTTTGGGTTGTAGTGACCCAATTCTTGAACTGGTCTGCCTTCACGTTTTGTAGTTGAGTTGATAACGATTACTCTGTATGTAGGGTTCTTTTTAGCGCCCAATCTTTTCAATCTGATTTTTAACATTTTGTTTTTCCTTCTTAATTTTTGTATCTGTTTGTGAAATTCAATTATGATTTCAATTTTTCGAATTCTTCAAACACCGCAGCCGCGCCGTATTTGGCAAACTCTTGAATAAGGTTAAGAGGAATTACCTCATTCTACCATTAATTAAACCACAAAGTATCTTACTAATCAAGAGGAAGTTAAAAAAGGTTAATTATATCCTACTATTCAGAATATATAACCTTTGTTTTTGGGTAATATTTCCCTTACATATTTCTCTGGAAAAATCCGGCAATTTCTTTATGTGGAAAGAATTTTACGACAGGACGCCCATGTGGACAAGTATATGGCATTTTTGTAGTACGCCATTTTTTTACAATCTCTTGCATTTGCCATGTTGAAAGCTTTTGACCTGCCTTTACAGAGGCTTTACAAGCAGTTGTAATCAAAATATGTTCTTCAAGACGATCGATATTTCCTTCAATATTTGCCAAAATATCTGCCAAAATTTCTTTTGGGTTAACTTTTGCAATCATTTGCGGAACTTTTCTGAAAATTAATTCGTTTTCTTTCAAAAATTCAATGCCATAACCAAATTTTTCAAATTTGTCAATGTTTTCCTTGATTAATTCTGCTTCTGTACTCGAAACAGGCACTACATCTGACACAAACAACATTTGAGAAACAATATTTTTCTCTGCCATAAGTTTTTCGTAAATATAACGTTCTTCTGCGATATGTTGGTCTATAATTTCAAGCCCGTCTTCTTTTTCTACCAAAATGTAGGTGTTTCGATACTGCCCCACAATGTTTTCTTCCGGTTCAGTATCTTTTTCAACAGGAACAAAAAATTGTCGTTGAGATGTTATTTCTTCTTCCGGTTGAGAAATTTTTCCCTCTTCCTCGTTCATCAAACGGTCGGAAACGTAGATTGTGTCGTCTTTTTTGTCAAAATATATGTCACCGGTGCTTTCCAATTTTGGTTGCACAAAATCGACAACATTGTCTTTAGTTTGTGGTTGTGAAAAATTCTGGTTTTGCGAATATTGTGCGTATTGTGGGGCTTGAAAAGGTGTTGCACCTTGGCGTTCCACATAGTTCATTAACCCTGCCTGAACAGATGAAAATATAAAATTGAAAACCTGATTTGTGTTTTTGTAGCGAACCTCTTTTTTTGTCGGGTGAACGTTCACATCAACATCAGATGGTGGAATTTCAAGATTAAGGATTACAAACGGATATTTCCCGCTTGCGATTAAACTTTTGTATGCCGTGTCGATTGCTTTTTGAAACACCGGACATTTTACGGTTCTGCCGTTGATGTAGATGTGATAGCCCTTTTTGCTTGAACGAGTGTAATCAGGTGTGCTCACATAACCGCTGATTTTTAAACCTGAAAGTTGGTCTGTTTTTAAAACTTCTTTTAGACTCGAAATTATGTCTGTCGAATATACTTCTTTTACGGTTTGCAAGAGATTGTTTTGCCCTGATGTTTTCAAGACAGTTCTGCCATTTTTCTTCAATTCTATTGAACATTCAGGGTGCGCAAGCGCAATAGCTTGAACAAGTTCTTGGATATATGAAAATTCTGTGTTAGAACTTTTCAAAAACTTCAAACGTGCCGGAAGGTTATAAAACAAATCCTTTATATCCATAATTGTGCCGACTGCGCAACCTGTTTCAGTCTGTTTTACTTCCGAATTTTCACATTTAACTTTTGTTCCTGTATCAAAATCGACGGTTCTTGTAGTACAAGTCAATCTTGAGATTGAAATTATACTGGATAAAGCTTCTCCACGAAATCCAAGTGTGTGAATATCAAACAAGTCCTCGTCAGTTCGAATTTTGCTTGTGGCGTGTTTGGAAAATGCAAGCATAATGTCGTCAGGGTGAATTCCGCAGCCGTTATCTGCAACCCTAATATCTCGGCAGTCGTTATTGATTTCAACGCTGATTTTTGTAGAACCGGCATCGACAGAGTTTTCGACAAGTTCTTTTACGACAGATGCCGGACGTTCAATAACTTCGCCCGCTGCAATCTGATTTATTAAGTGTTTTGAAAGTTGTTGTATCCTCGCCATAAATTCAATCCCTCAATCTAATTCTCAATCTACATCAAACACAAATTCATCTAAATGTTTGATTACAAATTTGAAACATTTTTATACGATAGTAGGGCGATAGGTCGATAGGGCTGATAGGCTCTGAGACGTTAAGCAGCTAGGCAGCTAAGAAGTTAGGCGGCTAGGAATATTTAAGATAGGGAGATTAAGGACTTGGCAAGAGTTAGAACAAATACAAAATTAAAACCGTCGAAAAAAGCAGATTTGCAGGTTGTAAAACCTGTCAAAACCACTCGTTACAGCGATATTGACTTGAACAATTGGAGAGCTTACGATCACGTAAAAACTGATACATTGTGGGAATTCCCGACAAGACTAAAAGAAGGCGGTCACTCTAACGAATACCACGGAAACTATATCCCTCAAATTGCACAGCAATTGTACGAAAGATTTACAAAGAAAAACGATGTTGTGCTTGACTTGTTCTTTGGTTCAGGAACTTCCGGCATCGAGGCAATTAATATGGACAGACGCTGTATTGGCGTTGAGTTGAAAGATGAGCTTGCAGAAAGTGTTTCTCAAAAATTTACCCCTAAACAACTTGTAACTGATGTTCGTATTATTTGTGCAGATTCAGCATCAGAAGAAGCTAAAGAAAAAGTTCAGGCAAGTTTGGATATTATGAGGGAAGAAAAGGCTCAGTTCTTAATTCTTCACCCACCTTATGATGATATTATCAAGTTTTCTGACAAAAAAGAAGATTTGTCTAATTGCGACACTACAGAAGAGTTTTACGATTTGTTTGCAAAAGTTGCAAAAAATGGCTATGATATGCTTGAAAAAGGTCGTTTTGCCGCATTAATTATCGGTGATAGCTACAAAAATTCGGAAGTTCAACCGCTCGGTTTTGAATGCATGGCTCGTATGATGGCATTAGGATTTAAGTTGAAAGGGATTATCGTAAAAGATATTCAGGGCAACGAACGTGCGAAAGGTAAAACCGCGAACTTGTGGCGTTATAGAGCTTTGGCTGGTGGATTTTTCATCTTTAAGCACGAGTATGTGATGATTTTTGAAAAGAAATAAACCTTAAAGAGCAGTTGCCAAATTACTATTTTAGTCATTTTCAGTAGCTATTCAAAATAGACTACGGAGCGGAGTCTGGAGTGACAGTTTTGGTTAGTTGCTTTGTCCTGCACGATATCCACAAGCTGCATATATAATTGGTAAAAATCGTCCAATGTTTAATTTTTCTATTATCGGGAATTTGGCGATTGCAAGAGCACCAAGACCATCATCAATGTTGGCCAATGCGTCTTTGAATGTAAGTTTTCGGTCAGGATACTTGTCTTTTGGGTCTGTAATTACGTTAGATAGTGCGGCTGCACCGTACATTCCGACTAAAAGTCCGCCAATTACCGATAGGATTTTACTTTTTTTATTGTTGTATTTTTCGCTATTTTCGCAAAGGCTGATTACTCCTCCGACAATCCAAGTCGGAATAGAAGCGTTCATAAACTGAAACAACCCTTCTTTAAGTCTGTTTTTTTGAACACTTTTGCTTTCTGCGATCATTCCTGCACCGACGCCACCGGCAATAGAAGCTGCTGAAACTCCTATCATTTCCCACATTCCATATTTTAGTTTTAAAGGATTTTTTACGCCTTGCTTTTTCATCATTATTAGCATTGGTATAGCTGTTCCGATGGTTGAACCGATAAAGGCTTTTGTTTTGTCGGCTTTGGAAATATCTCTGCTGTAAGCTCGCACACGGCGTTTTGACACTGATTTATTGGGGTTAGTGTAATCAGCTCCGAAATTTTGTGTATGTAATGAGTTTATAGAGATAGTGTTCATCGGTTTAATTATAAATTAAAATATATTTTTTTTTATTATTATTTAAGATATGTTACAAGCATAATAGAAAGCAACACAAAAACGGCTTTCAAAAAGAAAGCCGTTCTCAATTTTTTACTCTTAGTTTTTCTGAAAACTCTTTCCTATAAGCCCAAGGCGTACTTGTTGCTTAAAGAAATCATATCCATTGCATTAAAAATATTCTGTTGTGTATTCGAAATCGAATTTGCTTTGTCAGAAATACTTGCCAGTTGAGCCTGATAACCTTGTGCTGCCGATACTTGTGACTTGTCGTCTGAATTCAACATAACCTGAATTTTTTCAGAGATTTTGTCAATCATATCGTCTAGCGAATCATTAGATGATATTGTTGCTCCAACTGATGTTGCAAGGGTTTTAGCCTCTGATAAAAGCTCTTGCTCTGATGAGTTACCTCCTTGTTGTTGCTGTCCCGAACTGTTTTGTTGCTTTGCAGCCTCCGCCTGCGCAATTAGTGTTTGTGCCTGTGCTTCAGATGTCACCGATGTCGGATCTATTCCCAAAGCCTCTAATTTTTGTTTTGTTAATGTGCTGAGTTCATCGCTCTTATAAGTTGCGACTGCACCTGCCTGTGCTCCGCTTATCGAACTTATTGATGACATGCATACACCCTTTCTGTTTTAATCTATAATTTCTACTCCTTATTTAATGATTTTTTATCCTTTGTCAACTTTTATTGACAAATTTTTTATCGGAATTTTTTTGCTAAAACTTTAATGTTTTGCGTTATAAATTTACATTTCTTAAAATGTTTTTTCTGGAATTTGTTCAAAGTTGTCTATTTTTCTATGTTTGTGGTAGAATTGAATTCGGAGTTACATTATGAAAAAGTTATTAATTTTATGTTTGACAATACTGACAATGGCAGCAAGTGCCAACGCTGCGGCATACACAAAAGTTACACCAGACTTTTTAAAGCCGGCTCAGAGTAAAAGTTATGAGCAAGTGAACGAAACTCTTGCGATTATTTTTAGCAAGATTAGAACTCAAATTAAAACGGACAAATATCCGAAATATTACCACGATTTCACGCTTGTACAAGACGATGGAACGCAAAATAAGGCTTATCATTACGTGAAAAATGGAAATGCCGAGCTTATTTATAATATTGATTCTAACGAGTTGAAATTTGTCTCATTCAGACGTCCTGAACTTATGAAATGTCGAATTATTTATGACTATCCGTCTGGAAAACTTCACGCTGTACAGATTTTTGTAAGCGGTACGGAATCATTTGTGTTTAGTCCTGATGGCAAATATGTGGACTATGCACCTTATGTAAAAGAGGTTAGAGAGAAGATTGCAAGTAACTGGAAAGTTCCACCAAGAAAGCAAATAGATATCCTTGCAAAGGGGCAAAAAGATTTAATGGTGCAAATGGCTATCACACTAGACAGAGATGGAAATGTGAAAAAATGTAGAATTTTGAAATCTTCTAAGATTAAAGTTCTTGACGATAATGCAGGCTCTGCAATTCGTTCTGCTGCGCCGTTTAAGCCGTTCCCAGAAAACTTTTTTAATGAAGAACTTGTAATCATTATGAACTTCAATTTTAGTTTGTAATTTCGTTTTGAATTTGCAAAATTTCTTTTGTATTCGACAAAAAATTCTGGTTTTTTGCTATAATATTTTTAGGAAAAGTTTATGAACAATAATACAAAAGGAATTTTGAACGGCGTAATTGCCTCAACTAGCTACGGAATGAACCCATTATTTGGGTTACCCTTGTATGCACAAGGGATTGGAGTTAATTCTGTGTTGTTTTACAGGTATTTTTTCGCTGTGATAATTTATTTTGTTTGGTTAAAATGTTTCAAGAAAACTTCGTTGAAAATTACTTGGCAAGAATTTATGCCGTTGTTTCTCTTAGGGATTTTCTTTTCGTTGTCGTCTTTAACGTTATTTGAGGCTTTCCACTACATTGAAGCCGGAATTGCGTGTACGATTTTGTTTATTTATCCTGTGCTTGTTGCGCTAATAATGGCGATTTTCTTCAAAGAAAAAATCACAAAAACAATCGTTATGGCAATTCTTTTGACATCAATCGGTATAATCCTTTTGTATAAAGGCAAACCAGATACTACGTTGAGCATAAAAGGTATTTTGATAGTACTTTCGTCGGCACTTTTATATGCACTTTATATTGTCGGAGTGAAAAATATAAAATCCGTAAAATGTATGGATAGTGCGAGGTTGAGTTTTTATGTAATGCTTTGCGGACTGTTGGTTTATGTCATAAACTTGAAGTTTTGTATGAATTTGCAGCCACTACAAAATCCGACTGCGTGGTTGTTTGCGGTTGGTTTGGCGTTGTTTCCGACAATTATCTGGAAACAATTACGATTGCAATACAGTTAATCGGCTCGACAAACACGGCGATTTTAGGGGCGTTAGAACCTTTGACGGCTATATTTTTCGGAATTTTATTTTTTCATGAAAATTTGACTTTGCGAATTGCAATTGGGGTAATTTTAATTTTGTTTGGTGTTTTTCTGATAATTTCCAGAAAAATTGTTTCAAATAAAAAAATTACATGCTAAAATTAACTCACTTGTAAGTGCAAAGAGGGGTTAGAGTGAATAAGAAGATTAAAATATTTGTTTCATATCACAAAAAATCGCCAATAATTAAAAGTGATGTATTTGAACCAATTGAGGTTGGCAGAGCCTTGAAAAGCCTTGAAGATAGCCTTAAAGACATAATGATTGGCGATAATGACGGTGAAAATATCTCTGAGAAAAACCCTCGATATTGTGAGCTTACGGCACAGTATTATGTTTGGAAAAACTATGAAAAACTCGGAAATCCTGATTATGTCGGATTTTGTCATTATAGAAGACTTTTCAACTTTAATACTAATTCGAGAGTTTATGGACCAATTTTTGGCGGTGATGTATTAGAGCAACTCATGATGACTCGTGAAAACATTGAAAATGTAATTCAAGAATATGGTATGATTGTTCCTGAAGCTGTAAGGTTTGAAGGTTATACTGTTTTTACGCATTATAAAAATTCGCATTATATAACAGATTACCAAACAGCACTTGATATCATGCTGGAAAAATATCCCGAATTTAAAGAGGCTGCAAGCGCTTACAATAACGGGCATGATAACTATATTACCAATTGTTATATAATGACACGTGAAGAGTTTTTTGCGTATATGGAATGGTTGTTTTCAATCCTTTTTGAGGCAGATTTTAAAATCCCTGTGTACAAAAATACCTATGACAATAGGGTAGTTGGTTTTGTTGCCGAAAGACTTTTGGGAATATATGTTACCCAGTTGAAAAAAACGAAAGAGCATAAAATAAAAGAGTTGCAACAAGTTTTATATTTGCCGACCAATAAAGATGTTATTCCGGTTATTTTTGCCGCAAACAATTATTACTCAATGCCTTTGTATGTCGCAATTACATCTATTTTGAAAACCGCAAATCCAAATGATTTTTATGCAATATATGTGTTGTGTGATAAAGATAAATTGAGTTTGTTAAATAAAAATCTTTTAATATCTCGTTCTGATTATGAAAATTGTCATATTGATTTTGTCGACACAAGCAATATTGATTTTGACAAGTTTCCACGCCCTGATACGTGTAAATATATTACAAAAGAGACGTATTACAGGTATATAATTCCAAATGCTTTCAAAAATTACGACAAATGCATATATTTGGATTGTGATATTACGGTTAATTCGTCTTTAAAAGGGCTTTTTGATACTAATATTGAAAATTATTATTTCGCTGGTGTTGAAGATATTCTAGAAGAGGATAATAAAACTCGACTGGGTTTAAGCAAATATTGTAATGCCGGAGTCTTGCTGCTTAATCTAAAAAAAATGCGTGAGGACAATATAGAAGAAAAACTTTTTGATTTTACGATGAAAAATCAAGAAAAACTTGTTTGTCAGGATCAAGATGTGATGAATGCAGTTATGCAAGAAGGTATTTTGTATTTGCCTTTGTCTTGGAACACTCAAATAAGGGATTGGGACAAGTCGACAAAATTTACTGAAATTAAAGATAATGCAAATATTATTCATTACATTGGACCTGTAAAACCTTGGGATATTGAATCAAAATCTATTGTGAAAAAAGAGTTTTACAAATACTACAATATGACTAGGTGGAATAGTGCAATATTAAGCTTTTCAAGGTATTCTTTCAGTATTTTGGTGTATAGGATTTACAGACTTGTTAAAAATTTCAGAAAACAATTTATTAAGTACAATAAAAACACGAAAAGTATTGTTATTTTAGGGCGTTTTTCATTTAGATTGAAATAGGCGCTCTACGGGAGAGGTAATTGAGGTTATAAGTGATTTTTTATGTCAACAGCAACCAGTTTCATCAGCTCAGCCCAGGTTTCACGTTCGCCTAATCTGAAAAGTTTTACACTATCATACCAATCGCAGTGGGTCAAATCCATGTGCCAGCGCCAATTATAGTTGTATGGCAAAAGGATAATGCAAGGCTTATTCATAGCGCCAGCAAGGTGGGCTAATGATGAGTCACTTGAAATTACAAGGTCAACGTTTTCAAGTGCGCCTGCGGTGTATGAAAAATCTTTAAAATCCTTGCTTAAATCCGTAATATCATATTTGTTCGCAAGTTTTGCAAACTCTTCTGCGCCCTCAAATGTTTGAGCTGAATATATTTTGACATTAGGCAAGTCAAATAATGGCGCAAAAGCCTCTACGTTAATCACTCTATCAGTCTCGTAAAAAGTGTTCCCTTGCCACTTTATGGCGATTTTGAATTTGTCGTTATTAAAGTATTTTTCTTTGAAATATTCGATTTTGTCAGGCGTTGCTTTCAAATATTTGTCATGGTGCATAAATATTTCGTCATTTTTAAGCCCCAAAACGTAAGGAACACTTAAAAAAGGAACATGTACGTCAAAATCGGTTCTGTCCTCTTCATAAAACAAGTCCATAACTTCAACATCAGGAAAATTATCTCGAAAAAGTTGCGACAACTCTTTTTGTGGTTTTATTAAAAGTTTTTTACAACGTTTTTGAAGTTCCGGAATATACCTTGCAAACATAATCATATCGCCAAATCCCGCCTCATAGTACGTGTAAAGCGTCTTGTCGGAGATATCTTCGCCTTTCCAAAGTGGAGCTTTTTTCATCAAGTGAGGATACGTGACCTCTTGTGATGTAATCGCAGTTCCTCTGCAAAGTCGGTTTTCAAAGTATTTTGTGCCTGTTTCGTAATCTTTTAGCCTAAAATATCCAAGTGATAAAAAGTACAAAACTTCCTTGTCATTCGGATTGATTTCAAGGCATTTTTTGAAATATTTGACAGCATTTTCAGGGCTGTTTAAAAACAAGTATAAACTAGCCAAATTGAAAAGAGCTTTTTCTGATTTTGGATTAATCTCTAATGCTTTTAGATAAGCTTTTTCAGCTTTTTCATACTCAATATTATTTTTGTATGCAAGAGCAAGCAGAAAATATATTTCAAACCCACATTCCGTTTCTTGGCAAGCTTTTTCAAGTGTTTTGATTTCGGTTTCGTAATCTTTTTTATACTCGTAAACTCTTGCCAAATTTTCATAAAAATACGCATCTTTCTTGATAGACAAAGCTTTCAAGATAAATTTTTCTGCAAAATCCAATTTGCCCTGAGATATCTTGACAAGTCCCAGAAGGTTCAAAACTTGTGCATTTTGAGGTTCTGTTTTCAAAATCTCAAGATAGATTTTTTCTGCCTCATCAAGTTTTCCTTGCGAGTGTAAGTTGAATGCGGTGTTAAACATAGGGAGATTATAGTGGGAAATGGGAAAGATTGCAAGATTAAAAGTGTGAGAAGTGAAAAGTGAAAAGTGAAAAGACCGTTACAAGTGCTATTGCACTAAAACTAATAAACGAGCGAAGCGAGCGAAATGGACTTCTCACTTCTCACTTCTCACTTAAACTCAAAATCTCCTTCAAATAAAGGATAACATTTGAGTAAAAATAGTATATTTTAATAATGTACATCAAAGGCATGCCCAAAATATTAAAAGGCATGCTCCAAAAGGGATAATATTACAAAATATTAACCAAACTTGAAGAAATGTAAAGTCGCCCGAAACCATGATGCCATCATGGTTTTCAGGATTAAAACAGGCAGGAGGAAGGTTTAAAAATAAAAAAGTTGTCCCGATGAGATGTATAAGGTACAATTAATACTATATTCAACTTCTTGTAAAGGTAGGATTGGTGATTATGCAACACAAGGTTAGAGCGAATCTTTTACAGATACAGGAAGATATCGCACCTTATAAACCGAATATTATCGCTGTTACAAAGTATTTTGACGAAAACGCTATGATTGAAGCATATAATGCAGGCATGAGAGATTTCGCAGAATCCAGAGTAATCGAGGCAGTTGAAAAGATTAACAATCTTCCGGCAGATGTTAGAAATAATTCAAAATTTCACTTTATCGGACATCTTCAAACCAACAAAGTAAAAAAAGTTATTCCAAATTTTGATTATATCCACTCTGTTGATTCGTTAAAACTTGCAAAAGCTATTTCTGATGAGGCAAAAGCAATTGGAAAAGTTCAAAAAATTCTACTTCAGGTGAACAATGCGAACGAAGAACAAAAGTTCGGCTTTTCAAAAGAAGAAATTTTTGAAGAATTTCCGAAAATAAAAGCGCTTCCATCAATAGAAATTGTAGGGATTATGAATATGGCACCTCTTGGAGCCTCGGGAGATGAACTGAACAGACTTTTTGCAGATGTATATAACATCAAAAAAGAGCTTGAAAAAGAATTCAATTGCGAACTCAAAGAGCTCTCAATGGGTATGAGTCAGGATTACAAAGTGGCAGTGAAACACGGTTCGACGATGCTAAGGATTGGTAGAAAATTATTTATATAAAAAGTAAGATAAACGGAGGAAAAACGGTGGCAGTTACAGACAAAATTAAATCAATAGTAGACTATTTAATGAACGGATTTGAACCAAGAGAAACAATTTTTGATGAAATGGCTCAAGAAGCTGAAGAAGATTACCCTGTTCAAGACAACTTGGCAATCGATCCGGCTTATTCATATCAACCTGTTGTTGAAAAATCAAACGAATTAAAAGTAGTTAATCACCCTAGCATCAGCAAAGGTTATGAAGTTAAAGTTATGGAACCTAGATCATTTGAAGATGCTGCAACTATTGTTCAACACCTTAGAAACAGAAAGACCATCGTTTTGAACCTACACTTGTTGGATAAAGAACAATCTCAAAGAACTATCGACTTTGTTTGTGGCGCTGCTCACGCTCTTGATGGCAAACCACAAAAAGTTGGCGATCTAGTATTCGTATTTACTCCTAGCAACGTTACTTTGTCTGTTGACGTTAATGCTAACCAAAATAAATTTAATGACCCATTGTGGAGAGCTCCTTTACAATAATTAATCCACATTGAGTCAGCTTAATATGAGAAAGAGAGAGATAGTTGAATTGAGGCACGCCCCCCGTGCCTCTTTTTTTGCGGACGAAGTCCGCTTCCCCCTGTGGTAGTGTGCTTTCATACTTAAGATATTGGTGTAAGCCTATTACGCACGTAGTCCCTTGTAATGATATTCGTTCATACTTAAGATATTGGTGTCTGTTTTGTGCCGCTTGACCCGCCTTCTGCAACAACATTGGTTCGTACTTCATATTTTGGTAGAAGGTGCGTAGCCCTTTGTAACAATATTCATTCATACCTCATATATTGGTAAAAAGTCGGTAGGTTGGGCATACTTGCCCAACAATAAAATTCAAAATCAAACCAAAAACGACTGAGAAAACTCTCAGTCGTTTTGCAATCTAAATCTTAAGTATTCTACACCTCAGAAACAGGAGGTAAATCAATGCTTTTCAAACGTTGTTCAATACGTCTGTACCATTTTAAATGCTGTTTAAACAAAATCTTATATTTTGTAATATCACCTTGCGACATTTCTTTAAACTGCGTATCACAAGTTTCTGCCAAAGCATGCTCCAAATAATGAGTCAATTCTTTTCTGCTCATCTTGTCTAATTCGTTACCTTGGCGAAGTTCAATACGTTTTCCAAATTCAACAATAACTTCAGGTCTGTTATCTCTGAAAAATGTGTAATCTACAGCCATCGGAATTAAATTTACTTTTCCGTATCTTTTTACAGCGTTTTCTGCGATATATGCCAAACCCGTCTGGAATTCAATCGGCCTGAAATGAGGCGGTCTTATAATTCCTTGTGGGAAAATGCAAAGCATATTTCTCAAATCGCCTACAACATCAACTGAGTATTGCAAAGCTTTCATTGCAGATTGTGGAGATTTTTTGTTTACAGAATAAGCACCACCACGTCTTAAAAGTGGAAATCTATTCAATTCTTCAACCATCAATCTGATTTCTTTATGGAAAATTCTGTGAGTAGTATTGTAAAGCACAATTCCGTCCCACCAGTTGCAGTGTGGCGCAAAAAGGATTGTCGGAACATCTTTCTCAGCCTCAAAATAATTTTCTTCGCCTCTATATCTGAAAGCGTAAAAACGATTTTGAAGCATGTTAAAGAAAAACATGCTTGCAACCCAAAGCCAGAACTTACTAGTTTTAGCCGGTTTAAATTTCTCCTCTTTGTTCCTCAACTTAGTTGGCGGAATATCCGAATATAATTGTTCATCTACTACCATACATGAATTGTAACCCGAGAATGAAAATATAGCAAATAGACGAATGGATAATTTTAAGAAAAATTAACTTTGCTTGACTTTTTTCTAATGCTTATTTTACTCTTGTAGTATAGAGGAAATGGAGTGAATATCTCCAACTGCTGGCGCAGCCGTAAGAGTCGGAATGCTCAAAATGAATTCGTTTACGCACAGTTTGAACGAAGTTCTTTTTGGAACCTCTTGAAAAAGAGGATTTTTAATGTCTTTAACAGCAATACAATCCAACAACTCAAAAATTGGAACGTGTCCGCACGGCCTTCCGCAAGGTGCTTGTCCAATCTGTAGCGGAATGGGCTCTGCTGGAGGCGCTAAAAAAGCTGATTTCTCCGCAAAACCGGGCGAAATGAGTTGGAATGAATGTGCTGCTATTGGCGCTTTCTTGAAAGCTCAAAAAAACGCCAAGCTTCAACGAGAACAAGACGCTCAAAACTTTGCAAACAACATTCGAGTATTTCAAAATGCACTTATGAACGCCAGCCAAAAACTAGCCAATATAGGTGGGTTTTTCGCAAATTCAACACCTGCTATTATTGCAAAACCGGTAAATTTTGTACTTAACACAGCTCTTGGCGGAACATTAAAGGCAATTGCGAATATCCCGACAACTATCTCTAATTTAGTCCAAACGGTTCAACAAAAACTGGCTGATATCTCAGACAAATTAACCGCAATGGCGGGTGAACTTAAAGCTTCTATCGAAAAGAAAATTTCAGAAAGTTTCAAAAACTTGAAGAAAAAAATCAAATCGCTGTTTGCGATATTCAACCCACAAAACACAGACAATGATGAAAAACAAATTGATGAAACTAAAAAAGCTTTCGAGCTTAAAACATTTATACATGACTTGTATAAAAGAATAACAGGAAACGATAAAGATGACACTGACAACGACTCCGCTTCATGATGCGGAAACAATACGTCAACAAAGAAATTTAACAAAGTCGCAAAAGCGCACCAATACTGAAACTAAAGAAGGCGTGCTTGTGAATAATTTTATTAAAGATTGTTCAGATTGCTCGCTTAACCTCGATGACACTTGTGATACGCTTGTAATTTCGAATAACACACAAATGCCAAACAGGCTTTATGAGAAAAATATTTCTCCACAAAAAAGTCTTTTGCCGATTAGTGCTTTGGCTGTCGGAGTAATGGGCACTATTGCTCTGCTTTCAAGATTTATTAGGCATAATACAAAAATTAATCTTAAAATTCCTGACGAAAAACGACTTCCGCCAACGACGAGAAACGTTGCGATTAACGAAGAAACTCATCAGGCTCTATATCAGATGATTCAAAGTCCGACAAACAAGACTATTCGAGCAGGTGTCGGAGTTTTGGCGCTAACTGCAATGGGATTTATGGGCAAGACTTTTTTCGACGGTTTTAAAGAAGTTTGGGTTAAAAAACGAGAAGCAGATATTCAAAAAAATATGCAAGAAAAACTTATTAATATAGAAACCCAATCGTTTGCCGGCAAAATGCAAATTACACGTAGTATGCTTGCAGAAAAAGCTTTTGAGCTGAATAATTATTTAACAGGAGCTAACAGACCGATGCTGACGAATTTTGGGAGAAGTCTTTCGTTTGGAGGCGACAGAGCAGATAAAAAACAGGCTAAAGAAAATTCTCTAAATTATTTTCTACTCGGTGCCGGAACACTTGCAGCTATTGTCGGACTTGGCTTTTGGTCGCTTAAAAATTTGAGCAAAAGCAATAAACTTTTGAATAATTTTATTAATAAAAAAGAAGAACTGATAAAAGAAGTGATAAAACACTCAACAGATGCAACAAAAGAACAGGATAAAATGCTTTTAGATGCGTATTTTCAGTCGATTGATGCGAATGAAAATGTTATCAGAGAGCATTTGAAAGATTTGAGTTGGAACAAAGATGAGGTTGTTGAGTTTACGCAAAAACTTGTTAAAAAAGCCAAGACCTCGACAACTTCTGTCAATGCAACGATTGGTGGGGACGGAACTCCAAAACCGGCGTTTTATTCGCACGTAAACGATTACAGGGCGTTTTTCTACAACTGGCTTTTGGATACTGATAACAAGCAATTTAAACAACTTTTCTTTGGTATAACAGGGCTGACGGCTGCTAGTTATGGCGGAAAGCTTATGGGTGATGCAATTAAAGAGGTGCAGGTCAAAAAACTGAACGCTCAGACGGAAGTTGATTTGCAAAATCGTCTTGTGTCGACTGAATTGAGAAATTTTAAGTCTAAAAAAGATGCCGCAATTCAGCCACTTGTTGATGAATTTTATAAACAGGCTCAAAACGGCAAGCCGAAGGAAGAATTGAAAGTTATGGCGGACAATATTTTGTTCGAAATCAAAAACGGACCTCCGTTCGTTTACTCATAAGGAGAATTTAGATGTATAATGTATGTTTAAATCAAAATCAAAATTTGTGGAATACTCAATTGACACCTCGCCCTTTAAGTGAGGCGAGAGTTCATTCTGCGCCAAGAGTTTTTCAGGATAAATTTCAACATCTGCAAAAGCCTTGTCCGATAGTTGATGCCGGTGATTCGTTTGAGTATAAACATTGCAAATTGCCGACAGATGGCAGAAATTATACTTATGTTGATCCAAATAAGGTGAAGTTTTTTGTAGCGCAAAAAGAGGCAGCTTTGCCGTATTTGGGAGATATTTTAGCGCATTCTAATAATGAGGCGCAAGTGACCGAAACGCTTTATATTCTGGATAGAATGATTGAGGGTGGTACAAAAGGTGTTGATAAGATGTATCCTGTTTTGAGTCGTTTTAATGACACAAAATCGCCTAATATTCAGACGTTTTTGGCTGGAATTTATCGAAAAACACAAGTTCCTGACGCATTTGGACCTCTTGTGAAAATGCTTGTACAAAATTCTATAAACCCACAACCTGCACCATTTGACCCGAACGAGGAAATTGGCGGCGCAATATTGGAGTATATTCGCTATTGGGGAAATAATAAGAAATAAAAATATTGTAGATTGAGTTCCCTCTTTTGACGACATGATAATAATAGATTCTGAATAAGACGAAAATCTCCTCTGAATACTAGATTTAGACTCCGGATCGTAGTCCGGAGTGACAGTTACGTTATAAATGTTTTTCATGAATATTAGTAATCTTCGTCATTCTGAAAGCTTAGAAAAATAATGCGAGTGTCGAGCATTAATTTTTCTTGCTATTCAGAATCTCTTATTAATTATTCAATTATAATGTCCTGCGCAGGACAAGAATAACAACAGATTGTGATAAGGTGAAAATTTATGCTAAACGCTAGATTTTTAGTCTTTTCAGAATGACGTAAATATGCGTAGCATTCCAACTTTCAGAATGCTTTATAAAAAAACAATTGTAACAAATTCTTAACATGACTTCTCTCATGATTAAAGTTTTCAAAAACATGTGTCGATACATTAGTTGTAAGTACTAAGTTAAACGAAAGGAAGAATCGACAGAAATGGGAATGTCAGCATCACAAGCTAGATTTTTAGGTCTGACAGCCAGAAAGACAAACGTTGAGTTTGAAGGTCAACAGATTAACCAACAAAGAACAACGTTGTCTAACCAGTCTGCAAATTATTACAATGATTTGCTCGGTATGTCAGTACCTGTTCCGCCGTCTGTCGACGACTACACAAAAGCTGTGTACACTTTCGAAGATGGTGCTTTAACAAACCAAGTTACTGCTATGATTGCTCAAAATAATGGCACTTATACTGTTAGCTATTTGAGAACTTGGAAAGATGATTTCTCTGCAGTTGCTGCTACAACAAGCATTGTTACTCGTGCAGATGATGATACATACAAAGTTGGCGCAAGTGTTTTGAGAAAACTTGGCGAATTTGATGAAACTAATATGACAACAATTAAGACAGTTGACAGTAAAATTACTATTGACAATGAAACTTATGATGTAACTAAAAAAGATGATGGTTATTATATTGATAAACTTACAGGGGAAAACACCGAAACTCCGCTTACTGAAGAAGAAAAGGCTAATGTCAAATATTATTCCAGAAATGCAGATACTGATAACTTAATTGAATATCAAAAAAATGAAGATGGAACTTTCTCTCCATTAAAAAAAGATGGTTCAGTTGATACTGCAACAAAAGTTACAGCGGATAAAGTTCAATCTGCAATTTATGATGAAGCAAATCATAAAGTTTATTTTGTTAAGACAAATGATGATGGTTCTCAAGTAAAATTGATTCCAAATACAAAAGAAACAAAATTGACAGATACAGAAGTTGAAACAATTACAACAACTCAAACAGTTCCGACTGATGATTATTTGAAAACTTTGTCAGATGATCAACTTAAAAATCTTTTGAAAGAAGAACAACAATATATCGCACTTCTTCAAAAAAAATATGGTGAAGGCGACTATATGGTTCGTTATATTCAAAACTCTACAACTGGTGAATATGACCCATACTTCTACAAATTAGATGATTTGAAAAATGCAATCTATGACGATAAAACAGGCAATTCTCAATCAAATATTAACTGCTACAAAATCGGTACAGAAACAAAAACAGAAGAAGTTAAAGCAGTTGAGGGTTGCGAAATTGAAAAAGATAGCTCAGGTCGTTATATCAATATTTCAATTCCAGATGCAACAGGTAAAAAGGTTACTTATTCCTTGACAACATCAACAGCAACTGACCAAGATGCTTATAACGACGCTATGAACCAGTATGAATATGAAAAATATGAATACGATCAAGCAATTCAAGATATCAACTCAAAAATCGAAATTGTTCAATCACAAGATAAAAACCTTGAATTAAGATTGAAACAACTAGATACAGAGCAAGATGCAATTTCAACAGAAATTGATGCAGTTCAAAAAGTTATTGAAAAAAACGTTGAAAGTTCATTCAAGACTTTCGGCTAATCAAATAAAAATTTTCCTTTCCCTTTTTCCTATTGATTTTCCAACGACAAGCACAAAGTTTGTCGTTTTTCTTTATGTGTGAGAGGAATTTAGATTGGTAAACGGTCTAAAAATTTCAAAACTACAACCCTTTTATCCTTGTCAGAGGCCAGAACAAGAACACTGCACGTCCAATAAATCTATCTTCCGGCAACAAGCCCCACCATCTGCTGTCATAAGAATTGCCTCGGTTGTCGCCCATCATTAGGTATTTGTGTTCCGGAATTACAATCGGACCGCACAACATATCGTCAGAACAAGGTTTGTCGTAATATGGTGTCACGATATATGGCTCATCAAGCGGTTTATCGTTTATGTAAACCGTGCTGCCGTCTTTGTCTGTTTTTATCTCAAATTTATCCCCTGGAGTGCCGATTACACGTTTAATATAGGCTACATCTTTGCAGAAAAAGCCTGTTAGTCTTGAAAATACTTTCCAAGGAGTGTTTTGCAATCTTTCAAACGGTGGGTAAAACACCATTACGTCGCCTCGTTTAGGGCTGGAATAAAATCTTGAAAACCTTTCTACTACAATTCTGTCACCTTCAACAAGTGTCGGGTGCATTGAAGCTGACGGAATCCAGCGAATTTCGCCGATGAAAAACCTTATTATAATAACCATTACGACTACAAAAACTACCGTTTCTATAATCTCTCTTGCGGTTGGGTTAAGTTTCATATAATTTTCTTTTATTTTTAATGCAATTTCTTTAATTTTATTCATCTTTAATAAGTCCTAAAAGCTCTATTAATACCGTTTTATATTCACTCTCTTGGAATTTTTCAATCTCTTTTTTTGCACATTTAATGTAATTATTCAACAAATCTTGAGTTTTTTCAATACCGTTTTCAAACTCTTCGACACTTCCGGCAAAAATCACCGGAGCTGTATAAATTCCGTCTTTAAAATCGCTTTTTGAAGTCTTTGCGTTAATCAAATCATCACGAATTTGAAAAGCTACGCCGAAGGCTTTGGCAAAATCGGATAAATTATACCCTTCATCAGAATTTCTAAGTTCACTAACGTTCTCTAAAAAATTCTTTCCTCTCCCCGTAGGGACGATGTGTGACTCCGTACTTGCTACTAAACTTAAGCTCCCACAAATAGCTGTTTCAAAGAGTTTTGCGGTCTTTTGTTTTGTTTTTTTTATGTATTCTTCAATTGTTGGAATTTTAAATTTACTAAACTGTTGGGAAACTTCGCCTTGACACATATCATCAAGAGTTTGGGCAAACATATCAATGATTTCAAATGAATTTAGCAAACGAATTTTTTTTAGTGCAAGTGAAATTAAATAATCGCCTGTAATTATAGCTAATTTGGTTTCAAAAAGAGAGTTAAGAGTTTCAACTCCACGTCTGTTTTGACTTTCGTCGATTATATCGTCATGAATTAGTGAGGCGTTGTGCACAAGCTCAATTGCGGCTTGCAGAGCAATTTGTTTTTGGGTTATCTCACAGTCAAAAGCTTTCAAAACTAAAAAAGCAACAACCGCACGAATATGTTTTGATGGCGCATTTAAAATTTCTAAAAGCTTTGATTTTAATGGTTCTTCAAGTTCAATTCCACTGAGCAATTCTTGTTTGACTTGCTCAATTTCATCTGCGACAACCCCAAAAATTTCAGAATATTTTTCTTGAAAACTCATAAAACTATGTTATCACAAACAAGTTTTATGCGTAACTCCACCATTTCCAATCAGGAAGGGTTTCATTTAATGGGTTCCCAGCTTCATCTGTGTCATCATTATATCCACAGTTATTAATATGGTCAATTATTGTTTGTTGTTCATCTTTACCGTCAACTGACATCGCAGAGTCTTTTGTAAAAATGTCTCCACCAATGCTGTCTAGAAAATCTGCATCAGCTTGATATGCGACATATTCACCTGCTGCGCCGGTGCCTTTATAAATTAATTCTGTTAGGATTTTTTGATAATTATCCGGAAGTTTTGTATCGTCAGCATTATTATACCAAGCGCCATCTGTGCTTAGCCAGTATTCTTGATATTTATTGTTGATTTCGTTTATATTTTGTAATGCTTGTTCATATTCTGCATCATCTTTAAAGACGCCCATGTTTTTGAGTCTGGTTATATTATCTTTTGTAATTGTGATTGTTGCACTATCTTTAAGACTTGTATATTGAGAAATAGTTGCATGTGTTAGTTCATGAACTAATGTTGCAACAAGTTCGTCCCAAGCAGCACCTTTTTTTAAGTAGTAGTTGGAGTCTAAACAAATTCCTAAGTCATCGTCTTCATTGTCTGTATCATTGCCAAAGAATGAAATATGTTGTGTAAAACTTCCATCAGTATTTGTCTTGCCGTTCGGTTTGGTGTTTGTATTATTGTTAGTATATGAAATAGTATAGTTTTCTGCTGTATAACTTCCCAGTGTATAAGGATCTCCATCTTCTTTATCTTTATTCAAATCTCTAAAAGAAATTTGTCCAATTCTATAATCATCATTTTCTGCATAAGTATCTTTCATTGATGTTAGACGATTTAGGGCATCTAATTGGTTTGTTAAGCCAGCAGCGGTCAAATATTCTTTTGTATAATCAATTGCAAATTGGATTTTTTCTTTTGTCGATGCTTTATCAAATTTTGTTTGTATTTCGTCAGAATAAGCTTGAACCTGTGATTTGAAATCGTCATAGCCGTCTTTTTTCAAATATGTGTTCAAAAAGTTTTTTACTTCTGAGTAGGACAAAATTCCGTTGTTGTCTTTGTCAAGACTGTAAAAACTTCTGTTTAAAGAGCCGAAAAAGTCGTTGTGACTATCCTCCCACTTGTCGTTTTGAGTAAGTGCGATAAGTTGAGAACGGCTAATTCCGGTCGCTTTTGTTACAGTAGAATCCTGTTTTTCGTGAACATATTCAAAAAAAGTGTCCGCATCACGGAAATTCTCAATAAACGAATGGTGCGAATTGAAGATTAATTTTTTGATATAGTTTAATTCAGCATTAGTTATAGAAGAGTTACTTGCATAAGTTTCAGCCTCGGTCGGGGGGGGGGCAGTGTCACTTGTTTCTTCTACACTATATGTTGAAACAAAATTTACATCTGAGATATCCGCAACACTACCATCAGATCGAACAAAACCATCAGTATTGGACGTTTTATCCAATTCTGGGAGCACGTTCTGTTCTGCCAAATCAGATTTTTTTGTTTGCTCGTTTATTTTTTCAACATCATAATTTCTGATAATTGATGAAAATGTGTTGTTGCTAATCTCCATAATTCTTCCTTTTCTCAGAAAGACGGATTTTATGAAGAATAACTTTAACAAAAATGGCGTTTAAGTTGCAAATCGTTACATTTGTAAATATTACATCAACATGTGGTAATATTTCATATAATCAGACATAATCTGCGAACTGGTTGCATTAGCCATTGTTGCTTTGAGTTCTTGTTGACTATCTGTATCAGCTGTTTTTTGAACTTTTTCGGTATCGTTGTTGGACGGCGTATTTTGCTGAACAGCTTCTTGCTCTTGCAATTGTTGAGCAAGTTCTGCCATTTGCGCTTTAATTTCTTCCATCAAAGCCTTGTCGCCGGTGTATGAGCCAGTTGATTGAATTCCGTTATCTTGAAACTGACTCAAAATATCAGACCATTCATTATAGTCTGTAATTGTTGTGCCTTGCGCCTGTGCAGCCGCTTGAGCTTTTTTTAGTTCGTCCTCTGATTGAATACCATCAACTTTTATTGACATAATCTTGTCCTCAATAAACCTCTCTATTTATATTAAGTATATTATTCCCATAAAATTTCAGAAGATGTGAGATTTGTAATAAAAGTTAATAAATAAAAA
>ERZ1034925.303-NODE-303-length-24449-cov-26.507051_pt1 | contig 24449 bp, 28 predicted proteins | sample MGYA00520687_ERZ1034925 | MGnify/ENA primary metagenome ERZ1034925 (study PRJEB33766, sample SAMN09781758) | gut metagenome | biome: gut microbiome | host: Homo sapiens | place: Madagascar | study: EMG produced TPA metagenomics assembly of the PRJNA485056 data... | reverse complement strand
AATCAATATTATACAAATAAAAAATAATTTTTAATTATTTACTAATTTGTTATTATGCAAAAAAATAAAGTCTAAAAACTTTATGTTAAAATTACTTTATGAAATTAATGTATCCACCAACTAAAACAAATATTTTAAATCTAAAAAGAACAGACCTTTTATTTTATAAACAACCTTCAACTGAAAACTATAAAGTTTTTAATCAAACAAAAGGTATTATTGGTGAATTTACTGTTGAAAAACGAAATGAAATGTTTATAAATAATTTATTTGTTACTTCAAGCAATAGAAGAAACAATTTAGGTACTCAAATACTTAATTTTATAAAAATATTAAGTAAACAAAATGGATTAGGTGGGAAAATGCGAGTTTTAGCATCTTTATTAGGTAATGAAACAAAAAATCCACCACATATATTTTATCGTAAATACGGTTTTACAAGCGATGATAAAAAAGCACTAACAGAAATTGATAAACATATTAAAAATAAACATCAACTACCGTCATCATTCAAACCAATGTTTATGTACTATATTCCTCCAAAAGTATAAACTATATTTTTTCTAACAAGGTCAATTTATCAGCACTAATTGGTACATTATCAACATTCAATTTTGCAAGTGGAATATCCTTATTTGTTCCGTGATAATCACTTCCACCAGTAATTAACAAACCATTTTCATTCGCACAATGAACAAGAAATTCTATTTCATCTTTAGAATACCTTGAATAATAACATTCTAAGCCTTTAATACCAGCATTTCTCATTATTATTAATTTATCTAAAAATTCTTGTTCCGAAGAATGAACTTCACCCTCACCACCCAATGGGTGAGCCCATACTGGAATACCGTCTGATGCAACAATAGCATTTATTGCTTCATATCCATCAAACCTAGAATTACCAGTTTTACAACCATCTAAATACTTTCTCATAGCAGACAAATTATTATCTGCTAAACCTCTTTTAACTAAAACATTTGCCAAATGAGTTTTTACGACACTACGTCTTGAATACAACCAATCTAATTCTTCTTTTGTTAAATCAATATTCCAAACATCTTTTAAATATTTTATTCTTAATTCTAACTTATGCTTACGTAAAACCTTACCCTTTTCGATTAAATCATTTAATTCTTTACAATCGGGATTACAATTAAATCCTAACAAGTGACATTTAACAGAATCTACTTTACTAGTTAATTCTATTGATGGAATAAATTTAATATCATCAGGTACTAATTCCGCCATCTCTTTTACACCACGAATAGTATCGTGATCGGTTAAAGCAAAGATTTTTATATCTGCATTTTTTATATTTGATATTAATGTTTTTAAATCATCACTTCCATCTGAAAAATTGCTATGTACGTGTAAATCTGCTTTTATCATAAAATAACCTATACCCAAATACTATCTTTACTTGAAAGCATATCATAAACAATAAAGTATGAAAATTTTCACTATAATTAAAATACACCAAGAATAATTTTCTGATATAATAAAAAAGGAAAGATTTCGAGAGAAAATAGGACTTTTTAAGAGGAAACAGTATGGAAAATATTATATTAACAGGCGACCGTCCAACAGGTAGATTACACGTAGGACACTATGTGGGTTCACTTAGAGAACGTGTTGCATTACAAAATCAAGGAAACTTCGATAAAATTTTTATTATGCTTGCAGATGCTCAAGCACTTACGGATAATGCTGAAGATCCTCAAAAAGTTCGTGACAACATTATTGAAGTAGCACTTGATTATTTGGCTTGTGGCATAAATCCGGAAAAGTCAACAATATTTATACAATCTATGGTTCCTGAACTTACAGAATTAACTGTTTACTATATGAATTTAGTTACAGTTTCTAGAGTTCAACGTAATCCAACCGTTAAAACAGAAATTAAAATGCGTAATTTCGAAGCAAATATTCCTGTTGGATTTTTTGTATATCCAATAAGCCAAGCCGCAGACATTACAGCATTTAAAGCGACTAGTGTACCAGCAGGTGAAGACCAATCACCAATGATTGAACAATGTAGAGAGATTGTTCGTAAATTCAATGCTACTTACGGAGAAGTGCTAGTTGAACCAAAAATCATTTTACCAAAGAATAGTGCTTGCCTACGTTTACCAGGAATTGACGGTAAAGCAAAAATGAGTAAATCATTAGGCAATTGCATCTACTTATCAGATGAGCCAGAAGACATTCGAAAGAAAATCATGTCAATGTTTACAGATCCTAACCACCTTAGAGTTGAAGATCCTGGTGAAACTGATAACAACCCTGTATTTATTTATCTTGATGCATTCTGCAAAGATGAATATTTCCAAGAATTTTTACCAGAATACAACAACCTTGATGAATTAAAAGCACATTATAGACGTGGTGGTCTAGGTGATGTAAAAGTTAAAAAATTCTTGAATAACGTTATTCAATCAGAACTTCAACCTATTAGAGAACAAAGAAAAGAATGGGAACAAAGAAAAGATGAAGTTTATGACATTCTTAAAAAAGGTTGCGAAGTTGCACAAGCAGAAGCAGCAAAAACATTACACGATGTTAGAAGTGCAATGAAAATCAACTATTTTGAATAAAAAAATAAACGCATAAAAAAAGAGTTACACATAATGTGTAACTCTTTTTTATTTATACATAAACTATAAAATTGTTCTTACCCAACCTTTTGGACCTTCAATTTTTCCAAATTGAATACCTGTTAAAGTTTCATATAACTTCTTAGAAACAGGTCCCATACCGTTTTGAGAATTTGCAAAAACAATTTCTTTGCCGTGGTCGTTTATTTTACCAACAGGAGAAATAACTGCAGCAGTACCACACAAACCACATTCAACGAAATCTCCTAATTCTTTTAAATAAACTTCTCTTTCTTCGACTTCATAACCTAAATCTTTAGCCAAAGCCATCAAAGAACGTCTAGTAATAGATGGTAAAATACTATCAGATTTTGGAGTAACAACTTTATTATCTTTAGTTACGAAGAAGAAGTTTGCACCACCAGTTTCTTCTACTTTTGTTCTTGTTTGTGAATCTAAATACATATTTTCATTAAAGCCTTCTTCATGAGCCTTAACAATAGGATAAAGACTCATTGCATAGTTCAAACCTGCTTTAATATGTCCTGTACCATGTGGAGCAGAACGGTCAAAATCACTAACTTTCAATACTAATGAACTTGCACCACCTTTTTTAAAGTATGGTCCAACTGGTGAACAGAAAATTCTGAACTGATATTCCATTGCAGGTTTAACACCCATTACAGGGCCAGTTGCAAATAATACTGGTCTAATATACAATGCTGCACCTGTTCCAAATGGTGGAACATATTCAATATTTGCTTTTACGACTTTTTCTACAGCATCAACAAATCTTTCAACTGGAAATTCTGGAATTTCCAAACGTTTAGCAGAATCAACCATTCTTTGAGCATTCATATCAGGTCTAAAAACTACTACATGCCCGTCTTCGGTTGTATATGCTTTCATACCCTCAAAACAAGTTTGACAATAATGAATAACACCGGCACATTCACTAATAGTTACAGTTGCTTCGTCTGTAATACAACCATCGTCCCATTTGCCGTCTTTATAATTTGATACATATCTTTTTTCTGTTTTGTAATAACCAAAACCTAAATTTTCCCAATCAATGTTTTTCTTTTCCATGTTACTCTACCTCTTCTATCCTCTTCATGGTAAAGAATATTTATAAATATGTCAAATTAAGATTTTGTAATGATACAATATTTCAAATTAAATTTACAATTTCCTATACTAAAGATTAAAATCCTTTACTAATTGGTTTTTAACTTCTAGCATCAAATTATCCCAATCATTAAAAGTCTTTGCTCTAAAAGGTTTTACACTTTTATACCAACCTACATCATTACCTTCGGTTTTATACCATCTTGATTCAGAAAATACATTGAATAAACAATATGTTTTTATACCTAATGCACCAGCAAGGTTCATAACAACATTATCCGTAGATATGATTAAATCCATACAAGTCATTGCACAAGCAGTATCTTCAAAGTTCTTAAACTCTTTACCTAAATCATAAATCGTTATGTCTTTTGATAATTCACTCAATTCTTTTGCATACTCATCTGACTGGAATGAATAAAAATCTATACCTTTTATTTTTAAAAGTGGTAAAAATTTCTTTATTGAAATATCTCGATAAGTTAAAATAGATTGTTTTGTTCCATGATATGCTAATCCAATCTTTAAATGATTATTATTTCTAATATATTTTTTACGAAATTCTTCAACCTTTTCTGGACTAGCCATCAAATATCCATTTGCTTCAAGCATTTTATCAGGTGATTCATTCATCAAATATGGTGTATCCATCAACGGTATGTGAAAATCATGAGGAATTTTCCCCATACCTTTACCAGTACTATACATCACCGAACGATTAGTATCTTTTAATTTTATATTTGGGTTAATATCTGCTTCGTGCGAAAGTATTTCACAATACCTATCAAACCCTGAAGACTTAAATATTGGAATAAGATTTTTTTGTACAACAAAAATAACCTTACCTGCCATTGATGCAATTCTTGGTATGTATCTTGAAAACATTACAGAATCACCAAAACCTTGTTCATAATGAACAATAACAGTAGATTTTAAAATATCTTTTTTACCGTCCCAACGTTTCTCTGGTAACAACAATTTCGGATAAGTAACATTACCTGTCTCAAATCGACACCTATACATACCATAGGCCTCAGCAATTCGACCTTCTTTCATCAAAAATCTACTACAAGACACGACTTCTTCTGGAGTTGGATTGTTATTGATAACAGAATTACAACATTTTGTACATTCTTCAATATTTCCAGCACGATAATATAATTTTGCTAAAAATGTATTTACCAAATTCTTATCAGGAGTTAATTCTAAAGCCTTTTTAGCATAAGCAATTTGTTCATCTAATTTTTTATCTTGATAAACTCTTTCTAATAAAAAAGCCAATTTATAATTATATCCTCTATTGTCAAAAGGAACTGTTTTCAATAATTTTTCATATAAGGGAATGGCATCTTTATAATGTTCAGGCATACCAAAATATGTACTAGCAACAATATTTAACACTTCATTATCTTCAGAAATATATTGAAGTAGTTTATCTTCAAAATGTTTTAAAATCACATTGTATGCTTTTAAATTCAACAGACATAATGAAATACTTTTAATTAATTCTATATTATCAGGATTATCTTTTAATAACCTAACAAAATCATAAAAAGCAACTGCATATTTTTGTTCTTTTAGATTAATTAATGCATTAAGTAATTCAGGAGTTTCTTCTTCTATTTGTTCAACTTTTTCCCCTTTTAATAGCATTTTATATGTCTTGACTAATTTTTGAGAAACATCTTTTTCTAATTTATTATTTTCTTTTATTAAAGACTCACTTAAAGAAGCATTCAAACCAAAAGCTGAAAGTAATATATTATTCAAATTAAAAATTGCAGATTTATTTTTTTTACTCATTTAATTTAATGCTTCCTCATATATTTCTTTTAATGTTTCAGTTGCTTCATCGTCATCTTCGTTCAAATTCAAATAATATTTATATGCTTCAATACTTTTACCATACATTTTTAATGCTCTATAAATATCACCTATCAAACTCCATACAGGAGCCGTATCAGTAATTGTTTTTATAAATTCGCACAGTTTTATAGCCTCTGAATAATTTTTATTTTCATATAATGCACGAGCAATATTCAAATACGGAATCTCTTCTAAAGGATTAAATTCTATACTCATTTTATTTAAATATATTTTATCCTCAATATTATCAGTTTCGACTTTTGTATATTTCAAAGATAAAATTTTTTGATATGAATCAATTATTTTTAAAGACTCCATACTTTGTGGAATCGAAGATAAATCCATATTCTTCAACTTAGAAATAATAGACTTTGAACACAATGGCTCTAAAAAACTCATAGTTGTATCAAATATCTTTTTTAAATTTTTATGCAGTTTTTTTATTAATACAACATCATTTTTAGCAATAGCAAGAATTGACAATGATGCAACGGCTTTATATTGGTTGCAATAATCTGTCAATTTAGTTTTTAAAAATTCTTCCTTATACGTCATTTGATGCCTCAAGAGTTTTTATATGATTTAAACATGCCAGCCTGCTATCATTATCATTTATCTTTTCGAAAACTACTGCTAATTTTTTATATATTTCAACTGTTTCTTCTGAACTTTCAGCACAACTCAAATATGAATCAAGAGCAGAGTTATAATCCTCTAATTTTAAATATATATCGCCGATTTTTTCAAAATATTTTGGATTTAAAGTATAAATAAAAATCAATTTATATATATCAACCAATTCTTTATTCAAGTCATTATCTTGATAATAATTAACAAGATATTCAATCATAAACACATTTTTGATATTAAATCTAATAGCACAAACTAAATGTTCTATTGCTTCTTCCAATTTTTCATTTTTTACATCATTTTTAATCAAATCATCATAATATTTTCGAATATAATCATAAAGTTTTAAAACACTCTTTAAATTCAAATATTCTTTTGGTAACACAATTTCTTCAACATTCTCATCAGAAATTAAAAAAGTTGCAACTTCTTCTGGAATATTTTTCTGAGAAACAATAAATGTAGATAAATCTTTATACTTATCTAACAATTCAAAACCTTTAACGACATCAAAATTTTCAGAGTTAATAAATATTTTAACCTCTTTAGAAAAATCATTTATATTATCAAAAATATTATTAACAGATAATTTCATTCAAATATAATACCACACTAAATAGTAAGTTTTACCCTATGTTTATACTATATTTACAGACATTTTGGATATGAACCTAAATACTTAAAAATTTTTGTATATTGTAATATTTCATTGATTGCAGATTTCACTTTTTCTTCATTTATATTTCCATCAAAATCAATATAGAAACTATATTCACCAAAAACTTTTTTAGACGGTCGAGAAGAAATATACGACATATTTATTTCATATTTTTGCAAAATCTTTAATATTTCACACAAAGCACCAGACTTATTCTCTGTTGAAAAATTTATACTTGTTTTATATTCACAATTTTGAATAGGTAACTCCATCTTACCAACTAACAAAAATCTTGTTTGATTAAATTTTTCATCATTAATACCCTCTGCAATAACAGGTTTGTTATAATATTTCGCAGAATACAAACTACCAATCGCAGCAACCGTTTTATCCTCTGATAGCAAATTCTTCACAGCATTTGCAGTTGAAGATTCAGATTTATATTCAATATTATTTCCAAAAGTTTTAAATATATAATCAAAACATTGAGAAATTGCTTGTGGATGAGAAACAATTGTTTTAATATCTTTAATATTTTCAGCATAAGTAATCAAACAATGTTTGATAGGTATAACACATTCAGCCAATATTTTAACTTTTTCATCATTAACCCTAGAAATATTATCAATAGATTCTTTTACAATTCCCTCAATTGAATTTTCTATCGGTAAAACGGCTAGATTAAAATCACTTTCTAAATGTGATAATTCAGATGCAACAGCAGTAATTGTACGTTTTTCTACATCAATATAATTTTGAAGATTAAATTTATTTTTTAGTTCCTCTTTTGCAACATCAGTATAAGATGTTTTTGGTCCTAAATAAAAAATCTTTTTTTCTTTGTCCATACAAAATACTCCTATTTGAATATTTTACTACAAGAAGAATAATTTTGTTGTACAATGAAACTATGGGTATATACTTTTTTTATGGGGACGAAGACTATCTAATAGATGCTGAATTAAAAAAATTCAGAGATAAACTTGATGCCAATTTTTCGGCAATGAATTATACGACATATTCAAAACTCCCTTATGCTGATTTAATATCTATAATAAGAACTCAACCAATGATGTTTGGCAAAATGATGATTGTAATAAATTGTCTTGACCTATTATCAGCCTCTCTTGATGATAAACAAATAAAAGAAATTACATCTGCCTTAGAATGCAACACAGATATGCTTGATATATTTTTTGTTGCAAAATATCCAAGAGATGATAAGAAGAAAAAACCTGATACACGCAGAAAAATTTATAAATTATTATCTAAATATAACAAACAAGAATTTGCAACAATTCCAACATATAAAACAGCAGAACTTGTTAAACATATCAATGATATGGCAAAATCAAAAAATATTAAAGTAAATAATGATGCAGCAATGCTTATAATTGAGAATAAAGGTAACAATTTAAGAGAGTTTGACGTTGAATTAGACAAACTTCAACTATTAGCATACCCAAACAAAACTATTACAAAAGAAATGGTAAATGAAATCTGTATTTCTAATGAAGACATTTTTAATCTAACCAATTACATTATGGCTGGAAACAAAGGAAAAGCCTTATTAGAAATGAAACGATTGCTAGATAAAAAACACCCATTAGAGATTTTAGCACCAGTTCAAACACTATTAAAAAAATGGATATTTTTTAAACTTAATTCCAAAACAATGAGTTGTGCTGAAATGGGACACAAAATTGGAATGAATGAATTTGCAATCAAAAAGACTTTAGAAAAACTAAAAAATATAAAAGTAAAAAATCTTGTTGATTTAAGAAAACATTTGACAGAGGCTGAATACAGAATAAAATCCGGACAAGCATATAGCCCAGAAGAGGAGTTAGAAAATGCTATTATCAGATAAATATCCATTTTTAACAAATTATTTTGAGAACAGCATAAATAACCAAAATCTAAGATTATCACATAGTTTGTTGTTATACGGTAATGACTTAGAATCACAATATATTCTTGCAAAAGAAATTGCACGATTATTAAATTGTACTGGTGATAAATCTGATAACTGTCAATGTCTAAATTGTCAATGGATTAGAGAAGAAACGCACCCTGCAGTATTAACAATTTCAAGAAAAGATAACAAACCATCTGACGACAATTCTACGACTGTAATTTCAGTTAAACAGTCTGAAATGATTAGAAATTCACTTTTAACAACCTCTGAATTTCATCGTGTTTTTATTTTTTGTGATAAAGACGATGACGGTAATATAAAAGGCTTAAATCGCTTTAATTTACAAGATGCTGCAGCAAACTCACTACTTAAAGTAATAGAAGAACCTAGTGAGAAAGTAACTTTCATATTTTTAACTCAAGATAAAAATGATTTAATTTCAACAATCATTTCACGTTCACAATGCTTCTTTGTTCCAACAAAAATTAGACAAGAATACAATTATGAACTAATTGAAGGTGTAATGAACAAATACTGGGAAATCAAAAGAGCAGATGCTTTTAACGTATCCGAACAATTATCAAAATTATCTGATGAAGCAACACCACAAAAAGTTCTTGAACAACTTCAAAACTATATTCTTACAATATTAAAACAAAATCCAAAAGATACATTTTTTATTGATGATATGAAATCTATAGAACAAGCAAAAAAAGAAATAGCACTAGGTATGAAAAAAGATGTCGTATTTGATGAATTATGTTTAAAAATTATTCGCTAAAATACGTTGACTTAATATCTTCAATAATAGAATTTAACCTATCTTTATCATTTATATACCAATAACCAATAAGTGCCTCAAAAGCAGTTGCTTGACGATATTCTGCTTGATTATTACGTCTTGCAATCGGAATTGGACAATTTCTTGCTCTACGTGCCAAATCGTGTTCTTCATCTGTCAATTTATTATCCAAATAATTTAACATTTCGGCTTGATAAGCAGAATTTACTCTATCTGTCGTAATTTTATGCAATAACTTAGAATTTTGGGTTTTAAATACTGTATATTCTCTAACAAATAATTCCCAAACAGCATCTCCAATATGTGCATAATTTCTTAAATTCATATTATCCATAAACTTATACTACCACAAAATCAAACAATTGCATTTGCAGCAACATAAGCAGTTGACCAACAATTTTGCAAATTAAATCCGCCACAAAATCCATCAACATCGATTACTTCGCCACAAAAATATAAATTAGGAACTTCTTTTGATTCCATTGTTTTAGAATTTATTTTATCAAGACAAACTCCACCAGCATTAACCGTTTCACCGTCTTTTTTAGTACCTTTGATTTGTATTTTATAATTATGAATTTTATCTAAAATCAAATCTCTCATTTTACCATTAACTTTGTGACACTCTATATCACCAGATATATTGATATTTTTCAAAAAATAATCAACGAATCTAATTGGTAAAAATTCCGATAAAACATTTTTTATAAACTTATGAGGATTATCATTTAATACTTGTTGAAAATCACCTAATGACTGACATAAATCAAAATTCAAACCAAATGGGAATTTATCTTTTGCCTTAATAGAAGATATTTTGTATATCAAAGGACCGGAAATTCCAAAATGAGTATATAAAACATCTCCAACAAAACCAGTATCTTTATTCAATACATTTTTTATTGATGTACCCATCAATGGTTTAAAATTTTCTTCTGTCACGTAAGCAGTTAAAGATGGAACTATATCAACAATTGAAACCCCAATACGTTTTATCATATCAAAACCATTATGAGAACCTGTTGAATAAACCAATTTATCAAAATAATATGCTCCCATATCTGTAACTACTTTAAAATTTTTATCGGTTTCTATTCTTAAAGCCTTTTCTCTAATAAATTTAACATCTTTTAAATGTTCTAATAATTTAGTCTGAATTTCTTTTGCACTATTAGATTTTGGAAAAATCCTAAAATCATCTTGCATATAAGTTTCGACTCCAATTTGTTCAAAAAAATCTAAAGTATCTGCAGTTGAAAACTTTGAAAAAATTGAATACAAAAATTTTTCACCACGTGGATAATTCTTTACCAATTCTCTAAAATCATATTCAGCATTTGCAAGATTACAACGTCCCCCACCAGTAGGTAAAATAGTTCTTAATGGTGTAGAAAAATCAATAACAGAAACATTTATACTAGGATTAAACTGTTTTATAAAATACGCACAGGCACACCCAGCAGGACCACCACCAATAATTCCAATATTATATGAATCTTGTACCATATAAACATACCGTTTCAGGATCATCTATTTCATCATAAATGTCAGAAATAGATTTTTTCAAAACAGGGTGAACAAATGATGGAGCAATTTCCAACATTGGAACTAACATAAATGCTCGTTGGTGTATTCTTGGATGAGGTATAGTCAATTTTACACCATTTTCATTCTCATCAATTACTTTGTCATCATAAAACAAAATATCAATATCTATTGTACGGTCATTATAACCTGATTCATCTTCACGATTACGACCTAATTGAGATTCTATTCTATTGCAAACTTTCAATAATTGATACGGGTATAATGATGTAGAAATACAAATAACAGCATTTACAAACCAATTTTCAGTTTTAAAATTCCAAGGTTCCGTTTCATAAAAAGAAGATGTACTAACCAATTTAATATTTTCTTCATTTGTTAAAAGACTCGTTGCTTGTTGAACAAAACCGACTCTATCTCCCAAATTTGAACCTAAACCCAAAAATACTATTGCCATTTTTTAATTCTATCCTCATTCAAAAATATTATTTAATCAAAGCTTGAATTTCTTTGAAATTAGGGTGTTTTGAACTTCCTAACAATTCAAAAAGAACTGTTTCAACACAAGTAAGTTTAGCACCATAATCTCTCATTAATTCTAATGCTGTTCTATAATCTTTAGAACTTCTACTAGAACAAGCATTCTTAACAACATAAACTTCATATCCTGCATCTAGTAATGCTCTTGCAGTTTGATAAACACAAATATGAGTTTCAATACCAGTTAAAACAACTTTCTTACGATTTAAAGACTCTAATTTTGCTTTAATAGTATCAGTTGCTAATGCAGAAAAAGATGTTTTTTCTAAAACATTTTCAGTATTTAAATATTCTCTAACTTCTAAAATAGTAGAACCCAACCCATTTGGATACTGTTCTGAAGCGATAACTGGAACACCTAATATTTTTGCCGCCTTAGCCAAAATAGAGTTATTCTTTGCAATTTCCTCTCTATTTTTAAGCATTCCAACTAATCTATCTTGTATATCAATTAAGAAAAATAATGAATTTTCAGCATTAAGCATTTTAAATATCTCCTATACTTGTAAATGTTTCTTGATAGATAATAAACTACCACCTGCACCAAATAAAATACCAACACATAATAATGTTAATATAACCATATTTTCAGCCATTGCAGGAGCAGGTATTAAAAAGAACTTATGTACCGTTATCAAAGCATTTTGTACAAATTGCAATGGTATAAGTGCTATTACAGCACCAGTAAATCCATAAAACGCACCTTGCAATACCAAAGGTATTCTAATATACCAATTACTAACCCCCATCAATCGCATAATTTCTATTTCATCTTTACGAGATTGAATAACCAATTGAATAGTGTTGTTAATAATTGTTATTGTTAATATTGCAACAATCAATGTAACTAACAAAGTTGTTGTATTAACAACGTGAGTAATCAATTGTAATCGTTTGGCAAATTCTTCAGCATAGCCTGTTTTTTGTACATATCCATCAGTCTTAATTTGAGCCAAAACAGAATTAATATTCACAGGATTATCGACTTTTACGTGAAGAGTGTCCGGCAAAGGATTACTTATGTTAGGTAATTCGATATCCTTGCGTAAACTTTTCCAAGATGTTTCCTTTGGAATAAGTCTAACTCCAGAAACATGAGGTATTTTTGAAAACTTATTAGCAACCAATTTTGCTGGAGCGTCTTGTTTTAAATAAACAGAAATTTCTAAAACAGTGCCCAATTCATGAGCAAACTGAGACATAGAAATTGTCGTTCTAAATAATGCTCCAAATATTGATAAAATAGCAGCCATAGTAGTTATAATAACTAAATTCATAATACCCGTACGTTTAATATCATTTACGGCTTCCATTGTTATACGATAAACAATTCTAATGTCTGAAAGCCAATCTTTAGGAATATGTTCTTTTGCTTGTTTTTTTAACTTTTGTTTTTTACTATTCATAAGTTCCTGCCTGTACATCTCTAATAATTTCACCACTATCAAGTGTTAAAACTCTTTTTCTAAAATAATTAACCATATTTTTATCATGGGTAGATACAATAATTGTAATACCTCTTTGATTAATTTGATCTAAAATTTGCATAATTTCCAAAGAATTTTTAGGATCCAAGTTACCTGTAGGTTCATCAGCAATCAATAAAGGAGGTCCATTAACAATTGCTCTTGCAATACTAACTCTTTGTTGTTCACCACCTGATAATTCTGATGGTTTAGAATTCATTTTATCTAACAAACCAACAACTTTCAAAGCACCAATAACACGAGAACTAATTTCCTTAGTACTCATACCAAGAGTTCTTATAACGTACGCAATATTATCATATACAGATATATCAGGAAGTAATTTGTAATCTTGAAATACAATTCCCATACATCTTCTCAAATTTGGCACTTTATCAGAAGGCAAATTTGCAATATTGATACCACCAATAAGTACAGTACCACTTGTTGGTGTTTCTTCTTTATACAACAACTTCATAAGTGTTGATTTACCAGCACCTGATGCACCTGTCACAAAAACAAATTCACCAGACATAATGTCTAAATTGACATTTTTTAATGCATAATTATTTTTATATTTTTTAGTTACTGCTCTTAATTGTATCATTTTTTATCTCAACTACCTTTTTAACTATTCCTTTTGAATTTAATCCAAAATAATCCATCAATTCACCTGCAGTGCCACTCATACCAAATTGGTCATTTATACCTAAACGAATAACTCTTGTTGGTAATTGTTCAGACAACAACTCACAAACAGCACTACCTAAAGCACCTTTGATAGAATGATTTTCAACGGTAAGAACAAGTCCTGTTTTCTTCGCTGATTTAATAACAGCATTACCATCAAACGGTTTAACAAATGGCATGTGTATCAATTCTGCATCAATACCTTGCTTTGCTAATTCATCAACTGCTTCAATACATTCTTGAAGAGTTTCACCATTGGTAATAATAGTAATATCAGAACCTTCTTTCATAATTTTTGCTTTTGGTGAAAGTTCCATACCATCTTCAAAAACATCAGGCAAACTTGCTCTTGCAACTCTAACATATACTGGGCCTTTATGCTCTGCAGCATATTTAATGGCAGCAAAAGTTTCGGCATAATCTGATGGAACAATAACTGTCATATTTGGTAAGTTTGCCATCAAAGCAATATCTTCCAATGCTTGGTGAGTAGCACCATCTTCTCCAACAGTAATACCACCGTGAGTACCGATTATTTTCACATTAAAGTTTGAATAACATACAGTATTTCTAACTTGATCATAAGTACGACCAGTAGCAAAAACTGCAAATGTCGTAGCAAAAGGAATTTTACCTGTTGTTGAAAGACCTGCTGCAGTATCAATTAAATCTTGTTCTGCAATACCTATATCAAAAAATCTTTCAGGAAATTCTTTTGCAAATAATTTTGTTTGTGTTGATGCAGATAAATCCGAATCTAAAACCACTACATTACCATTAGTTTTGCCCAATTCAACAAGAGCTTTGCCGTATGCTTCTCTTGTAGAACGTTTTTTTGTTCTATCCATAATCACTAATAACACTCCTACTCTTTTTTTTAAGAGTATATCACAAAAAAAGAAAATTTCCCAATTGTTACATGATAGAAAACATTGTTAAAAGTTTAAAAATATATCTTTTAAGTCCATGTTTGTGATAATATAAAAACATAAATAAATTAGACAATAATTAAGAGGTTACAATGGAAGATTTAAGAGAGAAATACGAAGTCGTTATTGGTTTAGAAGTTCACGCACAATTAAAAACAAAATCAAAAATATTTGCACCAGATAGTACAGAATTTGGTAATGAACAAAATACTCAAATCAGTCCTATTACATTGGGTATGCCAGGAGTGTTACCTGTCCTTAACAAAGAATGTGTAAATATGGGTATAAAATTAGGTTTAGCACTTAATTGTGAAATTCCTGAAAGATGTAAATTCGATAGAAAACAATATTTCTATCCAGATTTACCAAAAGGATACCAAATTTCTCAGTATGATGAACCAATTTGTGTAAATGGACACTTAAACATCAACGGGAAACGTATCGGTATCACAAGAGCACACTTAGAAGAAGATGCTGGTAAGTTAGTTCACGTTGGTGCTAACGGTATTGCTGGTTCAACATACTCATTAGTTGACCTTAACAGAGCCGGAACTCCTCTATTAGAAATCGTATCAGAGCCTGATATGAGAAGTTCAGAAGAAGCTAAAAACTATATGGAAGAACTTAGAAACATTGTTCGTTACATCGGTGTTTGTGATGGTAACTTAGAAGAAGGTTCTATGAGATGTGATGCGAACATTTCAATCATGCCTAAAGGTTCTAAAGAATTTGGTACTCGTGCAGAAATCAAAAACGTTAATAGTTTCAAAGCACTTCAAAGAGCAATTGAATACGAAATTGATAGACAAATTGAACTTGTTGAAGATGGTGAAGAAGTTGTTCAAGAAACAAGACTTTGGGACGACGGCGAAGGCGTTACAAAATCTATGAGAGGTAAAGAAGATGCTCACGATTACAGATACTTCCCAGAACCTGATTTGATGCCTTTATCAATTTCAAGAGAATGGGTTGAAGATGTTAGAAAAACTCTTCCAGAACTACCTGCTCAAAAACGTACAAGATATATGTCATTAGGTCTAAGTGAATATGATGCATCTGTTATTGTTGAACAAATGGAATCAGCATTATTCTTCGACAAAACACTAGAACTTGGTGCTGATGCAAAACTTGCAGTAAACTTTATGATGGGACCTATCGCTGCACACTTAAAAGAAGAACACATCAATATTACAGATACAAAATTAACACCAGAAAACTTGGCTGAATTATTAACAATGATTGAAAAAGGTACAATCTCAAATAACATCGGTAAACAAATTATTATTGATATGATGAATGATGGTACACAAGCATCTAAAATTGTTGAAGCAAAAGGTTTGAGTCAAATTACTGATGTTAATGCAATCAGAAAAATGGTTGAAGAAGTTGTTAATAATAACCCTAACCAAGTAGAACAATACAAATCAGGTAAAACAAACTTATTTGGATTCTTCGTTGGTCAAGTTATGAAAGCAACTAAAGGTAAAGCTAATCCAAAAACTGTTAATGATATATTAAAAGAATTACTTGATTAGTTTAAAACAATAAAATAACCGACAATTAAATTGTCGGTTATTTTTTTATCATTACCAAATATCAATAGAAAATAATATCAAATCTTTCATCAATTCTATTTTCAAAATCTAACGCATCATTATACAAATGACTTATACTTTCATTTTTATCATTTACATATATAGTAAAATCAATAGTTTTATTTTTCTTAGTAGAATACAAAGTATAAACAAGTTCAAATTTTTCAGGTTTTTCTGCAACACTAATTCTCTGTAACACATCAAAATGTCTTTTCTTCTTAAAAAATTCTATAACTTTTGCAAAATCCGAAGTAATGATAAAATGTCCATCTTCATCTTCACTATAAGCATTATAAACAATCATTGCTTCACGAGCATCATCAAATGACATATCACAATTATTTTGTAAAATTTTAACCTGTTCATCAAATGTTTTACTCATATTATTCCTTTTATGTTTAAAAATGAAAGTTGTTAATTATACTAACTATTAGCATATAGTAGCATATCAATAAGCGTGTCATTCTATACAAATAATAAGTGTATTGGTCTATATTGTCAACAATGAACAGGAATTTATTATTAAAAATAGGTAAAAATATCAAAAAATACAGACAACTAAAAGGCTTGACACAAGAAGAACTAGCCGAAAAATTGTCTTGCCACCAAACATACATTGGTAAAATCGAACTAGGTATGATTAATGCATCAATAAACAAACTATATGACATAACTAAAATTCTAGATATAAAACTTACTGATTTATTTAACTTTGATTAAGAATTAATTCCCCAAAATTCAAATAATCATATAAATAATGTATATAATAGGAATAAATTCAACTATTTTCTTGATAATAATTTTCGAATATTTGTTTACAATCTTCATATTGGGAAATGGAGAAATTTAATGGCTAGACGAACAAATACGAAGATTGTAGAAATTCAAAAACCAGATTTAACAGTTGTGCCACAGATAAAAACAACTGCTTACAATGACATAAATCTAAAAAATTGGAAAAATTATGATTATGTAAAAACAGATACACTTTGGGAATTTCCAACAAGATTAAAAGAAGGTGGACACTCAAATGAATATCACGGAAATTTCATTCCACAAATTGCACAACAATTATACTGGCGTTATACAAAAGAAAATGATGTTGTACTAGATTTATTCTTCGGTTCAGGAACTTCTGGCATTGAAGCCATTAATATGAACAGACGTTGTATTGGTGTTGAATTAAAAGAAGAACAAGCTGAAAAAGTTTCTGAAAAATTCACTCCTAAACAATTAGTAACTGATGTAAACGTAATTTGTGCTGATTCAGCGAGCGAAATTGCAAAAGAAAAAATCAAAGCAAGACTCGATATCATGAGAAAAGACAAGGCTCAATTACTTATACTCCACCCACCTTATGATGATATTATCAAGTTTTCAGATAAAAAAGAAGACTTATCAAATTGCAATTCTACAGAAGAATTCTATGATGGTTTTGAAAAAGTAGCTAAAAATGGATATGATTTGCTAGAAAACAAACGTTTTGCAGCACTTATCATTGGTGATAAGTATACCGATGGTGAAATTGTTTCTTTAGGCTTTGAATGTCAAGAAAGAATGAAACGTTTAGGTTTCAGACACAAAACAACAATCGTTAAAGATATGCAAGGAAACGAAAAAGCAAAAGGTAAAGATGCAAATCTATGGAGATATAGGGCTTTAGCGGGTGGATTTAATATTTTCAAACACGAATATATTATGATATTCCAAAAAGATGAAGCACACAAAAGAAAAATCGAAAAATTAAATAAAATTGCAATCTAAAATAACACACAGTTAGGGATAGTTTAAAACTATCCCTTTTTATTATCAATCAAAATAAATACTTATTGCTAATAATATTGAAAAATATATCATTAAATTTCTTGCTTGATACATTCTAAACATAAATGGTTCTGAACGGTTAGTTTTAATATCGTCCCAATCCTCAAATGGAAAATGATACCATTTCTTATTAGGAACAGATAAAATATTTTCAGAATACAAATTTAATGATTCAAACAAATCAATTGCAAGAGGAATTGTCAAATATGTAATAAATATTTCCCAATCAGCAATATCAAATATACCAACTAAAAATACAGATAAATATCCAAACAACATTAAATATTTTTGAAACATTAATGCATCATTATCAGAGTTAAAAAAATTAACTAAAGTCTTTTTACCCTCTTTTTTATCAATCTCTTTATCTAAAAAAGTATCTGTATATAAAAGATTAACTGTAAATATCATTGTTGGAATAGCCAAAACAAAAACTTCCGGAACTATTCGTCCTGTCATAGCATAAAATGTGCCACCATACAAAATCGGACCATAAGCCAATGCAACAGCAAACTCTGATAACCTAATATTTGATAAGAAGGAATATGTTAATACAATTATTGCACCCAATCCCATAAACAACAATATTCCTTTACCAACACTAACAAACAAAAATATTCCTATCAACAATGCTATTAAACAAAATATACCTACAACTTTTAAAACATCTTTTAAATTAACATAATTATTCAACAAATATCTACATTTACCTCGTTGAGTATTAGGCAAACTTACAATATTATGTTCATTAACATATTGTTGTAATTTTTGATAATCATTATAATCATCAAACAAATTTGTTGCCAAATGTGCAAAACAAATTCCGATAAGTGCCAGAATACCATATAAAAAATTTCCATCTTCTTCCAAGCCGTACATGAAAATTACAAACCAAGAAAAAACAGACATTGGAAGTGCATACCATCTAGAGCAATCCAACCAAAATTTTATAGTTTTAATCATTTACACAAGACCTCTCAAAGATTTTATATCTTCATAATTAGCACCGGCTTCAAGTAATTCTTCTGCTGACAAACCAAACAATGTAATTAATTCTGATACATCTTCTTGTTTAGATAATTTTTCAACAACGCTAATAATCGCATCATTTCGTGATAAATTGGAAATTTGATTATGTCTACCTAATGCAATACTACGTCTTTTTGCCTTACCCATATTAACCTCTAAGGCTTTCTATTGCTAAAAGTGCAGCACCAATCATGCCTGAATAATTTCCTGCTTCTGCTTTTTTCACAACAGTTTTTGCTGTTACAATTTCAGAATTTACAATATTTTGTATTTTTTCAACATCAACAAACTGAGCCATTGAACCTGATAATATAAAACAATCAGGATCAAATAAATTAGCCAAACCTATAATACCTTGAGTAATATAATTTTGCCAAACATTAAAAACTTCAACCATTTTTTTATCGCCAGTATTTACACCATCAATAACATCATAAGTTGTTACATCTTTATTATTCAACATTTCTTCTGCAGTCCATTTTAATGCAGTACCTGAAGCATACGCTTCAAAACAATCATAAGAGCCACAAGTACATTTTCTTCTTTTGTCCGGAAACATTTTAAAATGCATTTCACCTGCTGCACCTGATTTACCTTTATATAATTTATTATTTAAAATTATTCCACCACCAACACCAGTACCTAATGTAAGCATAATAGAATTTTCACAATTTTTTGATGCACCTACAATATGTTCTGCCCAAGCAGCAGCATTAGCATCATTTTCTAAAAATACTTTTTTGTTTGATAATTCTTGAAACTTAATATCACGGTAATTTTCTACAAGATTACCAGTTGAACTAACAACCTTTGTATTTTCATTATTCACAGCACCAGCAGTTGCAATTGCTATAATATCAACTTTATTTTCATACTTATCAATTGCTGTTTTTAAAACTTCAACAATACCTTCTATTGTTTTTGGAGTATGATTTTTTTCAATATCAGAAATAACTTCACCATTTTCATTGATAATTGTATTATAAATTTTTGTACCACCAATATCAAATGCAAGAACTTTTGTCATAACAACCTATCTTTCTATAAATCTTTTTGTAATTAACTGTGGTCTAGTTATTGCTGAACCAATAACCACACAATGAGCACCCAATTCAAATGCTTTATCAACTTGAGATGGTTCCCAAATTCTACCCTCTAAAATAACAGGTACATCTGTATTTTCTACTATTTTTTGCAATAATTCAAAATCGGGTGTATCACTATCTGATAAAGACTCTTGTGTATAACCAGATAACGTTGTTGATATAATATCAACACCTAATTCTGCACAATACATTGCTTCATCATAAGTAGCAATATCAGCCATTGCATATCTATTTGCTGACTTTATACGACTAACAATTTCTTGAAGAGTACAATTATTAGGTCTAGGTCTTCTTGTACCATCAAAAGCAACTACATCAGCACCAGCATCAATCAATTCATTAACCTCTTTTAATGTTGGTGTAATATAAACTATCTCTTTCCAATTTTCTGGTAAGCCATCAGGCTTTGTTAAACCAATAACTGGAATACCTAATGTCTTCGCATTTTTAACATCTCTAGCACCTGCAACACGTAAAGCAGATGCTCCACCATTTACAACAGATTGCATCATAGCAAACATACAATCTTCTTTGTATAAAGGTTCATTAGGCATTGCTTGCACAGATACAATTACTTTATTCTTTAAACTCTTAATCATAATTACATTTTACATTAAAAACAAAACAGGCTCAATATATGAACCTGTTTTATTTTTTGTAGAAAGGAAAGGTCTACTTTATCAGTAGAACATATTGATTTTAGAACTAAGCCTTAGCAGGTTGTGCAGGTTCTGCAGGTTGTGCAGGTTGTGCAGGTTGTGCAGGTTGTGCAGGTGCTGCTTCTGGAGCAGGAGCAACTTTGGCTTGTTCTACTTGATTTAGACTATTAACTGCATCTGTAGCTGCTGCTGCAACACCTTCATCAGCATCTGATTGTGCAATTGTATAGATTTTACCTAAATCTTCTTTGTATTCAGGACGTTGAACATATCTTAACGCATCAATTGCTGCTGTTCTAATAGCAGGATTTTGGTTTGTTTTCAATTCATTAACAACCATTGCTGCTGCTGGTAAATCTGTTAATGGAACTACATTACCTGTACGTTTTTCAATTTCATCGCCATAAGTTTTTTGTAAAATTGCAGTTGTGAATAAAGCATATTCCTTATTACGTTCAGCTTGTTCAAGTGGAGTAATAGTATTTGCTAATGCTTCATCTTCAGGAGTCAATTGATTTGGTAAAGTAATTGATTTAGGATCTTTACCTTCTTGTTCAGCCTTAACAAGTGCTGCATCATTTTCTGCAACTTTATCTCTCAATTGTAATTGATGTTCTGTTGGACCATCTAATTTAGAAGAATCCACATTCATAATATCAATTAACTTATTGAAAACTTCTTCTTGAACATAAGGAACAGCATCTGCTTCGTTTGTTAAACCTTTTTTAGCAATTTCTTCCATTTGAAGTGCTTGCTTATCATAATCAGGATTAGACAAATTTGCAACTACTGCTGCTGTATCAACACCAGCATCTGTTTTTGGAGTTTCAGCAGGTTGTGCAGGTGCCGGAGCAACTGGTGTTTCTGCTTTAGGTTGTTCTGGTGCTGGAGCAACTGGAGTTTCAGTTTTTGGTTGTTCTACTTCAGGTTGTGGAACAACTACTGGAGCAGGTTGTGGTTGTGGGTTCGTATTAACTGGTGGATAATATGGTTGTGCATCAGTTTTTGGATAATCGTAATAATAACCTTGTTGAGGTGCATTTAACGTTGGAGTATCCAAATTTATTTGAACCGCATTATAACTTGGTGAATACACCGGTTTGTGTGGTTTTGCCACTTGTGGGGCTTGATAATTTTGAGGTGATTGAATCATTATAAAACCTTTCCTAACTTTATCTACACATATACAAAGAATAATTCTTCAAATAAATTGCCATGAAAAAGAAATAAACTTTACAAATGTTTATAATTTATCCTTTGACTATGCTTGCCATTGACGTGTAGCGGTTTCAGGCATTGGTTGTGCTTGTGGCATTGGAGCTGGTGGTACATTTAAAGTTGGAGAACTTAAATTTAATTGTACTGCATTGTAACTTGGTCTAAATTCTGGAGCTTGTGCCATTACTGGAGCTTGTTGTTGAATGCCTGCATTCGCTGCAATTGATGTTGTCATGTTTCTATCCTTTCAATACTATTCTACACGATAAGTCTATTATCACATACTGTAAAGCACGTCAAAACATTTTTTTGCCATAATCAGAAATCTTTGTTACAAAATTTAATATAATTTTAATTTTTCCAACTCATGCAAAAGCCATGATACGCAACAGTTTCAAGGATTTACGAAACATGATAAATTTTCGAAAATCGTAATTAAATATCAATATTTGCCATCATATCAATAAGTGTTTGAATAGTTGATTCCATTGTTACACTATCAGATGTTCTTTGTTGTAAGAACGCATTAATCTGAGGCATCATTTCAATCGCAATATCCAATTTAGGGTTACTACCTGGTTGATACATACCAACATCAATCAAGTCTTTATTTTCTCTATACAAAGATAGCATGGCTCTTAATTTACCTGCTGCAGACTTATGTTCAGGAGATGCAATTGCAGACATCAAACGAGAAATACTGCCCAATACATCAATTGCTGGATAATGATTACTTTCAGCAACTTTTCTTGATAAGAAAATGTGACCATCAACAATACCTCTTACAATATCAACAATAGGATCCGAAATATCATCACCTTCCATCAATACTGTGTACAATGCAGTAATAGAACCTTTTGGACTATTACCAGCACGTTCCAAAACTTTTTGAAGCCAAGAAAAGATTGATGGTGGATAACCTTTCATCGTTGGAGGTTCACCAATAGACAAACCCACTTCACGACCAGCCATCGCACAACGTGTAACTGTATCTGTCATTAAGAACACTTTTTTACCTTGATCTCTAAAATATTCGCATACAGCAGTTGCTGTCAAAAGTGCTTTTTGTCTAATCAAAGGTGGTTGGTCACCAGTTGAACAAACTAGTACTGATTTTTTCATACCCTCAACACCTAAAGAATCTTCAACAAACTCTTTAACCTCACGACCACGTTCACCAATTAGTGCAACTACGTTAACATCTGCATCAGAATTTCTCGCTATCATACCTAACAAAGTACTTTTACCCACACCAGAGCCGGCAAACAATCCTAAACGTTGTCCGCAACCCATTGTCATGCAACCATCAATTGCTCTAACACCAGTTGAGAATTGTTCTGTAATAATTGGTCTTTCAAATGGACCTGGAGGTGGACCTTCAATATTTCTCCATAAAGCCCCCTCAGTATCAAGAGGTTTTCCATCAATTGGTTCACCCATAGGGTTAATCAATCTACCTAACAGAAAATCACCAACAGGAATACATATTGGACTACCTGTTGTTTCAACTAAACTTCCCTGTCCAATCCCTGCACCATCTAGCAAAAGTAATAATTGAGCAATTTCACCTTTAAATGCAACAACTTCTGCGGGTTTTTTCTTACCATCATATGTTTCTATATAACATAAATCGCCTATCTTCAAACCGGGAAGTTTAACTTCTACAGTTAAACCCAACAGTTTTGATACAGTTCCTTTAAATTGATAAAGTTGAGTACTTTCCAATTTTTCATGAACCTTTTGTTTCAAGGTATTCATATATTCATCATAATTAGTAACCATACAAACTCATTCTATCACATTTTATCAAACAGTACCAACAATACATATTATCTTACATAAAAGAAATTCCATGCCAGAGGCTCAGACAAATTATCTATTTCAAAGACCTGCATAACATACCTACCGGGACTATGCAATACAAAATTATTATAATAGTAATACATATTTTGTTTCATAATTCGATAATCACCCGTCCAAACAATCGAATACCCGCCAACAGGAGTGTTATCAGCAGCCTTAAATACTTGAACACGAATAAACTCAGTTGTTATTTTCTCAGGTGTATAAAACAAATAATAAATTCTTTCACCAACTTCAAACGTTCTAGAAGCATGCATAACGTTCATTTTGGTAATAGGTTCTTTATTAAATAAGATTCCAGCCTTTTCTTTTTCCGAGCAACCACACAAACAAATTGTCAAAAAAAGCATGACGATAATTATTTTTATATATTTCATTATTTTTGT
>ERZ1034925.299-NODE-299-length-24655-cov-9.319106_pt1 | contig 24655 bp, 17 predicted proteins | sample MGYA00520687_ERZ1034925 | MGnify/ENA primary metagenome ERZ1034925 (study PRJEB33766, sample SAMN09781758) | gut metagenome | biome: gut microbiome | host: Homo sapiens | place: Madagascar | study: EMG produced TPA metagenomics assembly of the PRJNA485056 data set... | reverse complement strand
TAATAAGGAACAATTATTTGTAGAAAACCAATGGAAAGTTTTGATATAACTGAATTTGAGCTTGTAGAAAATTTTGTAGAAAACATGTATAAAACTAATGTCAAATTGTAGAAAACTACTAATCTACCAAACCTCTGTAGAAAACTCATGAGTTTTCTACAATTATCTACAAAGTTTTCTACTAAAAATTGACGGGTTTTCTACATGTTTTTTTGCAAATTACGTTGTTGATAATAATATTTTTTCTCATAAAATGTAATTATGTTTAGAATTAATGCACCAGAAAATAATGAAAATTATGCTTTGTTTGAAAATTATTTGGCAAAGAAATTTTCGTTTGCAATTACCGGTTTGACAACTATTTTGCGACTTTTGCTTGTTACAAAAATTAGAAAAATTACTGACAAAAAAATTCTGTTTGTGACATCAAATGAACAGAATGCATTGCGTTATCAAAACGATTTAGAAAAAGCGTTTGGTGTAAAATCTGAACTTTTGCCGTTTCAAAATATTTCCATGTATGAAACAGTTTCGCCGAACAGGTATGATTATGCGGAGCAATATAGAATTTTGACGGAAAAACCGGAAATTGTAATTGCGCCTGTAAAGGCGTTGTTGGAAAAGTTTCCGACCAAAAGTTTCTACAAAAATAATTCTACAATTTTGAAAATCGGCGACGAAATGGATACAAAAGACTTGGCGCAAAAGTTTGTAAACCTTGGCTACAAGCACTCTACAATGGTTTCTGATATTGGTGAATTCAGCATAAGAGGCGATATTGTAGATTTTTATTCGCTCGACAAACACCCTGTGAGAATTGAACTCTGGGGCGACGAAATCGTTGATATCAGATACTTTAACAATGAAACGCAAAAGTCTATTGAAAAATTGAAGTCGACTGAGATTTTGCCAATGTATAAGTTTACTTTGGAAAAAGTGACTGATGATTTATGGCAAAAATTAGCACCAAAAGATGAGGGTGATGAAAAAGGTTATTTTGAAGGAATTGAGGTTTACCAAAATTATTTTAACAACGATTTAGTTACAGTTTTGGATTATTTCAATGACTATGTTTTGGTTTTGGACGAAACTTCTGAACTTTATGCAAAATACGAATTTTTAGACAAAAACTTTGAAGAGCAGCTTCAAGAAAACTTGAAACTTAATTTGAATGAGCCGTTGGAAGGTCGAAATCATGTAACTTTTGAAGAATTTATCCAAAAAATTGCAGGGTTTGTGAAAATCGGGCTGAATAATTTTATAGACAGCGAAATGAACGAGATTGTAGAGTTTAATACTCAGACTATTCAAAGCTTTGAGGCTAATCTGGATCATATCGCAGAGTTTATAAGAAAATATAAAAATGGAGTGGGATTGAATTCCTCACTCGCCTTTCAGTCTAGTAACCGCAATGGCTGGAGAATTATCATTGCCACTGACTATCCTGAACGTGTAAAAGAAATTCTTGCTGAGCGTGATATTTTTGATGTTGAGTACAACGAAAGTATTTCTTCGCACGGTGCGATTTTAGAAGATTTTGGGACTATAATCCTTACTGATAGAGAACTTTTCAATAAGCGTAACAAAGAAATTACTTCGCAAAAACGTTCTTATTACAAAGAAAAACCTGAGTATATCGAAAATATTAACGATATAAAAGAGGGTGAATACGTTGTCCATAGTATTCACGGGGTCGGTATTTATAAAGGGCTTTCACAACAGGAAATTGACGGACAGCTCAAAGATTATTTGACTATTGAGTACGCAAACAAAGACAGGTTACATATTCCGGCAGAACAGATTAACTTGCTTGTGCGCTATCGTGGTTCCGGTGCTATAAAACCAAAACTTTCTCGAATGGGCGGAAAAGATTGGGAAAATACTAAAACCCGTGTCAAAAAAGAGGTTGAACAGGTTGCGTATGACTTGCTGCGACTTTATGCAAAGCGTAAAATGCAAAAGGGTATTCAGTTTTTGCCTGACACAAATTGGCAAGTTGAGATGGAAGAGGCTTTTGAATACACTGAAACTCCTGATCAGATGAAGGCGATAAACGATGTTAAGGCTGATATGGAAAGTGAACAGCCAATGGATAGACTTATTTGCGGTGACGTCGGATTTGGTAAGACAGAAGTTGCTATGCGTGGAATTTTTAAAGCTGTAACTTCCGGAAAACAAGTTGCTGTCGTTGTTCCGACGACTATTTTGGCGTTCCAACATTATCAAACAATTTCTGAAAGATTTAAGCCGTTTGGGGTTCATGTTGATCTTTTGTCTCGTTTCAGAACTTCAAAAGAGCAGAAAGAAACGATTAAACACCTTGCGACAGGTGAGTGTGATGTGGTTGTCGGAACTCATAGACTTTTGCAGGAAGGTATTGTGTTTAAGGATTTGGGACTCGTTGTAATTGATGAGGAACACAGATTTGGAGTTCGCCATAAGGAAAAACTAAAATCATTGCGTGAAAACATTGATATTATTACGATGTCAGCAACTCCAATTCCGAGAACACTTTATATGTCGCTTTCCGGAATTAAAGATATGTCTATAATTAACACTCCGCCGAAAAACAGACTTCCGATTAAGACTTTTGTCGGTGAGTGGAATGAAAATATGGTGAAAAACGCGATTACTCATGAGCTTGATAGAGAGGGACAAGTTTTCTATCTTTATAATAGGGTGGAAACTATTGATGAGTTTAAGTTTCAGCTCCAAAAACTTGTGCCGAATGCACGTATTGCAATCGGGCATGGACAAATGAATGAAAAAGAGCTTGAAAAAATAATTATAGACTTTGCAAACCATGAGTATGACGTGCTTTTGGCAACTACAATTATTGAAAACGGTATCGATATTCCAAACGCAAATACTATGATTATTCATAATGCCGATAAATTTGGACTTGCGCAACTTTATCAACTTAGAGGGCGTGTCGGACGTTCGCAAAGACAGGCTTATTGTTATTGTTTCTATACAAAATCGAAAGAAATTACACGTGATGCGGTTCAAAGATTAAAGGCTATAAAAGAATTTACAACTCTCGGTAGCGGTTATCAAATTGCAATGCGTGATGTTGAAATTCGAGGAGTCGGAAACATTCTCGGCACAAAGCAACACGGACACATGGTAAATGTCGGATTTGATACGTATTGCCAGCTTTTGGAAGAAACTGTTCAGGAGCTTCAAGGTCAAGCTGTTCAAAAAACAGAACCTACAATTGTAGATATAAATGTTACTGCATTTATCCCTGATGAGTGGGTTGGTTCTGCTGAGCAAAAAATGATTGAGTACAAACGACTTGCGGACGTAAAATCTGATGTTGAGTTGGATTACATAACAGAAGAATGGAAAGACAGATTTGCAAAGCCGCCTGAAAGTGTAGAAAACTTAATTAAATTAATCAGAATTAGGTTGTCGGCAACTGATGTTAGAATTTCTCTAATCCGTGAAACAGAAGATAACATAAGAATTTACACTCCATATTCTCAACCTGAGTGGAAAATAATTCAGAGAACTTTGCCGTCAGAAATTTTGAAACGTATAAAATTTACAATTGCACCAAAAGCTTGCACTGATGGAATTTCTATATTATTATTAAATAACAAATATATGAATTTTGATGAAGTATTTAACATTCTGACAGATTTGTTTTATTATATACGTAAGGTTGGCGATGAATTTGCTTATCCTGAAAAACAAAATTAAATAAACCGATACCTAAGAAAAGGAGAACTTATGAGAGGGAAAAAATTATTAGCAACACTTGCAGTTTCTGCGGTACTATTTGCAGGTTGCGGCTTGAAATCAGGTGAAGCTATTATTAAGGTAAACAATCAAAGCATTACACAAGGTCAATTTGATCAAGCTTTCGATAAACAAACTAGCGGTGGCATGATTAAGGCTCTTGGCGTAAATGTAAAAGATGATAAAAACAGTTTTATATACCTTTTGATTAAGGAAAGAGTTATCAATGAACTTATTGTAAAAACTCTTTTGAATGAAGAAATCGAAAAACGTGGTATCAAAGTTACAAACGAAGATGTAGATAACGCAGTTAAAGAAATTATTGAAAAAGTTGGTTCAAAAGAACAACTTGCTTCTATTTTGAAAGAAAACGGAATTTCTAACGCTGATTTCAAAAAAGATTTGAAAGAAGAAGTTAAGATGAAAAAACTTGCAAAAGAATTGGGATCAACTTCTGTTTCTGACGCTGAAGCTAAAAAATTCTACAACGAAAATATCAACAAGTTTAAACACCCTGACAAAGTTAGAGCATCTCACATTTTGATTGCTATAAATCCTCAAGAAATTGAAGAAATTGTTAAATCTGATCCAAACAACAAAAATCTTGATGAAGCAGCTGTAAAAGCTAAAGTTGCAGAAGAAATTAAAGCAAAAGAGGCAAAAGCTCAACAGATTTTAGCAGAAGCTAAAAAAGATCCTACTCAGTTTGCTAAACTTGCAAAAGAAAACTCAGAAGATCCAGGTTCTGCTCAAAAAGGTGGAGACTTAGGTTTCTTTGCTGCAAAAGAAATGGTTCCGGAATTTTCAAAAGCAGCATTTGCAATGCGTCCGAATACAATTTCTGACAAACCTGTAAAATCTCAATACGGTTACCATATTATTATGGTTACAGACAGAGCTGCAGCAGGTCAAGATCCGTTTGAAAAAGTTAAATCTGATATCAAAGTATATCTTGAAAATCAAAAACAAATTGAGCTAATCGACAAATTGACAGAATCTTTGAAGAAAAGCGCAAAAATTGAATACGTAAATCCTGAATACAATCCAGAAGATGTTCAAAAAGGTATTCAAGAGTCAATAAAAAACAGCGCAGAAGCTGAACAAAAAGCTCAACAAAATGCGAAAAAATCAAAATAGATAAAAACGTCATTCTGAGGATAATGTTAATTCAGATCCGAAGAATCTCAGATTAAGCAGAGTCGCTTCGCATTAAAAAAAGACTTTTTTTATAATTCAGACTCTTTTTATTATCGACCTTCCGCCCCCCGGAAGGTCTTTCTTTAGCCCACTGTAACGGTATTGGTTCATACTTAAGGTTTTGGTGGGAACGCACGTAGCCCACTGCGACAAAGCAGCTAGGAAGCTAATGATTTAGATGCGAAGATGCAAAGTCGGTTACAAAAGTGAAAAGTGAAACGTGAGAAGTGAAAAGACTGTTTCAAAAGAAATAGTAATTACGAAGTCGTCATTCTGAAAAGGCAGAAAATCAAGCATAAAGCGTAGATTTTCGCCTTATTCAGAATCTACTACTAAATAAAATAGACTCCGGATCGGAGTCCGGAGTGACAGTTACAAAAAATATTATTGTAAAATGGCAGCTATTCACATCATTGTGGTGTATACTATTAGATTTTGTGAAGTTGGGCAAGTATGCCCAACCTACTTTCAGAATAACGATAATATTTTATTTTCTGTAACGAACTTATCGTCTTAGCGACTTAGCGTCCTATCGCCCTTTTCTTCTTTTGTGCTATAATCTACTTATGGCAGTATATTTTTTCTACGGTGAAGAAGATTACAATATTGAGCAGGAAATCGAAAAGCTCAAAAAAGGGCTTGACAAAAACTTTCTTGAAATGTCTTTCAAAACCTATGATCACCCTAGTTTTCCGGATTTAATTTCTATTTTGCGTTCTCAACCAATGATGTTCGGGAAGATGCTTGTTGTGATTAATTGCCTTAAATATTTTTCAAAAACTTTTGAGGATAAAGAGCTTAAAGAAATTGAAGAAGCACTTGATAACAACAACGAAAACCTTGATATAGTCTTTGTTGCGCAACTTCCGAGAAATGAGGGTGTAAAAATAGATGCCCGTAAAAAACTTTTCAAAATGTTGAAAAAACATAATGCGAAAGAATGTCCGCTTATTCCGACTTACAAAACCGCAGAGTTGGAAAGTTGGATTGTGAAACAGGGTAAAGCTAAAGGTTTGAAATTTGACCGAGATGCGCTGACTGCAATAATTTCGCAAATAGGAAACAATCTTCGTCAAATCGATGGTGAGCTCGATAAATTGAAATTATTTGCCTATCCGAAAGATGTTGTAACTGCTCCAATGGTTCGTGAAATATGTATTTCTAATGAGGATTTGTTCGCTTTTTCAGATTTTCTTATGGAAAATGAAAAGGACAAGGCACTTTTAGAGTATCGAAAACTGCTTGATACACGTTATCCGTTGGAAATTTTGTCGACTTTGCAAACTATGCTAAGACGTTGGATTATTCTAAAAGCAAGAGGTCAAAATTCAAGCCCGATGGAGCTTTCAAGAATGACAGGCATGCACGAATATGTTGTCAAATTGACTTTGCAAAAGCTCAAAAAGAATAATTTGAAAGATTTGGTTAATCTCAAAAAGAATTTGACTGAGGCTGAATACAAGATTAAAGCAGGGCTTGCCTTGGACGTGGAAAAGGAGATTGAAAATGCGCTGTTTAGGTAAAAATTATTTAAAAGGAAAGTAAAATTGAATTCAGAAATAACAACTCAATATCCGTTTCTAATGAAATATTTCAACAATGGCATAAATTCTGATGGGAAAAATATTGCACATTGTATACTTTTCTATGGCTCAGATATTCAGGCTCAGTATGATTTGGCGTTGGAAATTTCTAGAATGCTTAATTGCACGGGCGATCATACAGAAACCTGTCAATGCTTGAATTGTCGCTGGATTAGGGAGAATAATCACCCTGCGGTTTTGACTATTTCGAAAGTTGACAATAAACCAGCGAGTGACACGACCAAAAATGTTATTTCTATTGAACAGGCAAGAATGATTAAAAATGATTTGCTTGTAACATCAGACTATCACAGGGTTTTAATCTTTTGTGACAGAGATAGAGAAGGTCATATCTCGGGTTTAAATCAGTATAATTTTCAATCAGATGCTGCAAATGCGCTTTTGAAAACTTTTGAAGAGCCGCCGTCAAATACAACATTTTTCTTTTTGACAAAAGATAAGTCTGATATGATTACGACAGTCGTTTCACGTGCGCAGTGTTTTTATGTTCCGTCGATGAAAGACGAAGATAGAGATTTTTCTTATGTAAAAGACGCAATGGACGGGTATTTGGAGCTTGAACGTAACGAGGTTTTAGATTTCAACGACAAAATTTTGGACTTGGCAAAAATGGTTGAGCCGGAAATTGTTTTTACGCAAATGCAAAACTATATTGAGTTTTTACTAAAAGCGAATTTGGACAACCCTGCATTAAAAGTCAAATTGATTTCGGATATAAAATCGCTTGAAAAAGCTAAAAAGGAAAGTCGATTGGGAATGAATATTCAAACAGTTGTGGAAACATTGAGTTTTGAGATGATTTTGTAAAAAAGGAGAATAATATGTCAGAAGATTGTATTTTTTGTAAGATTATTAATGGTGATTTCAACACAGAATTCGTTTACGAAAACGAGCATGTAGTTGTGTTTAAGGATATTAACCCGAAAGCACCAATTCATTTGCTAGTTGTGCCAAGGGTTCATGTTGAATCTTTGAACGAACTTGAGGACAAAAATCTTATGGGCGAATTGCTTTCTGCGGTGAAAGAAACGACTAAAAAAATCGGTTTAAAATCATATAAAACAGTGATTAATACCGGAAAAGAAGCCGGTCAGGTAGTTTTCCACTTGCACGTACATATTTTAGGCGGATTTGAAGAATAAATTTTCTTGCTATTCAGAATCTACTTTAAACTAAATAATAAAAAAAGAACCGGCTAAAAAGTCGGTTCTTTACGTGAGTAAACATGTGATTATTAGAAACTAAGCAAAAGATACAATACTATCTAAAATATCAATATTATTTAATACATAGTCTTTTGTTGTTTGGACTCCACTTTCTTCTTCAGGAGTTTGAAGTGGTCCATAAGCATAAGCTTTTATCAACCAATCTGACGGCTCATTGCCTGGAACTGCGTTATAAGCAGCTTTTTTATCAGCTCTATCAGCATTTGCAACTGTCAATGTTGGTAAAATTTGTTGCAATTCTTCCAAACTTCCAGGTTCTGCTTTTATACTGTTGATTTTTTTAGAAAATTGAACATCAGGGTAAAAGCTTGCAGTTAATAAATCATCACCCATTTCAGTATGTTGAATACCATTTTGCTTTCCAATAGGAATGTCTGCTTTTACTTCTGCCGGTTTATTTGCTTTTCCGGCAGCTTTTGCTCTAATTGCTTCATAATAAGCTTGTAAACCTTTCATTAAATCGTTGTTGTTTCCGTCATTTCCATTAACTTTTGACATAAGTCCATTCTCCGTTTCTTTTTACTCACGTTCTCTTAATAAGTTTTTCTTTATCCTATTAAATGATTTTCACATGTATATAAAGTATTTTTTTATATAAAAATTGCGTAAATCGTATATATTTTGTTAATAATTTGTTACAATTGGATAAAAGTAGCTAGGTAGCTAGGAATTTAGATGCCAAGTCTGTTTCATTAAGTTACTAGATTACTAATGCACTAGTGCATTAGTAATCTAGTAACTTTGTAAAACATGTATCTAGCTTCAACTTATCTTTTCCATAATATATAGACCTATGGCTAGTAGAAATAATATGTGTATTTGATATGCTAAAATAAGTATTAGCACCTTTTTAAGAAGATTTTTGAGGACTATGGAAGATAAGATAAATGAATTAACCTTGAGAGAGTTGGAAGTGTTGAAATTTGTGGCTAATGGGGATAGTAATAAATCTATTGCTGAAAAACTTTGCATCACAAGTCACACTGTAAAAGCTCATCTTACACAGATTTTCAAAAAACTTGGGGTTAAAAACAGAACATCAGCGGCAATTGTTGCCAGAGATAAGAAAATTACTCTTCCTCGAGACTCAAAACGGCCATAAATGCCTCTTGTGGAACTTCTACTCGTCCGACTGATTTCATTCGTTTCTTACCTTTTTTCTGTTTTTCCAAAAGCTTTCTTTTACGTGAAATATCGCCACCATAACATTTATCTAATACGTTTTTGCGCATTGCTTTGATATTTGTTCTGGCAATTACTCTCCCGCCGACAGCAGCCTGAATAGGTACTTCAAACAGTTGTCTTGGGATAATTTCTTTCAATTTTGCAGTTAATTTTTGACCGATGTAAAACGCACTGTCCTCATGGCAGATAACTGAAAGTGCATCAACAACTTCACCTGCAAGCATAATATCGAGTTTTACAAGTTTTGAACGCTTGTAATCTTTGAACTCGTAATCCATACTTGCATAGCCCTTCGTTCGAGATTTCAATTGGTCGTAAAAGTCTGTAATTACTTCACTTAACGGAATTTCGTATTCAAGACTTGCTCGAACTTTGTCGATGTATGTCATATTTTTGAAAATTCCACGCTTTGTCTGTGCCAAATCCATCAACGTGCCAACGTAGTCATTTGGCGCAATAATTTGAACTTTCACATACGGTTCTTCTATATAATCTCTAAGTTGCGCAGGTGGAAGGTTTGCAGGGTTATCAATTTCAACCATTTCTCCATTTGTTTTATACACGTGATAAACAACGGACGGTGCAGTTGTTACGATAGAAAGCCCATATTCACGCTCTAATCTTTCTTGTGCGATTTCCATGTGGAGCATTCCCAAAAATCCGCAACGGAATCCAAAACCTAGCGCACTTGATGTTTCCGGTTCAAACGTAATACTGCTATCATTAAGTTTAAGTTTTTCCAAAGCTTCTTTAAGATCTGCATAATCGTCATTATCGACCGGATAAAGCCCTGAAAATACCATTGGCAAAGCTTCTTTGTACCCCGGAAGTGGTTCAGTTGCAGGGTGTTCAACGTTCGTAATCGTATCACCTACAAATCTTGTCAATTCTTTAATAGAGCCGGCAAAATATCCAACATCACCACAAACGAGTTCATCAACTTGAACTCTCATTGGAGTTTGATATCCTAGTTCAACAACCTCGTATTCCTTGCCAGACGCCATAAATCGAACTTTGTCACCAAGTCTGATTTTTCCGTCCATAATTTTAAAGAAACAAAGAGTTCCTAAATATTGGTCATACGCACTGTCAAAAACCATTGCCCTAAGTGGTTTTTCAGAGTTATCAACAGGTGGCGGAATTAAATCAACAACAGCTTCCAAAACTTCTTCAATTCCAATTCCGGCTTTTGCACTGACAGGAATTGCCATAGATGCATCAATTCCCAAAACTTCTTCAATTTCTTCCTTAACTCTATCAACGTCGGCTGACGGAAGGTCGATTTTATTAATTACAGGGATAATTTCCAAATTTTGCTCAATTGCGAGATAAACATTTGCCAAAGTTTGCGCCTCAACACCTTGAGTAGCGTCAACTATAAGCAATGCACCTTCGCACGCTGCAAGCGAACGAGAAACTTCGTAAGAAAAATCAACGTGCCCCGGAGTATCGATTAGGTTTAGCTCGTAATCCTTGCCATCTTTGGCTTTGTACTTCATACGAGCGGAGTTTAGTTTAATCGTAATTCCGCGTTCGCGCTCAATGTCCATTGAGTCCATAATCTGATTTTGCATATCACGTTGAGCGACAGTTCCTGTTTTTTCTAGCAAACGGTCTGCCAGTGTCGATTTCCCGTGGTCAATATGCGCAATTATACAAAAGTTTCTAACATTATCTCTATATTTCATAATTTCTATTGTACAGGAAAAATAATACACTTCAAGAGTCTGGGGACAAGAGTCGAGTTATTGCTATCTTAAATAAACTTTGCAGTTTTAGAGGTTTTGCAATTTTTTAAATCTTTTGGAGTTCCGGTAAAAATTATTTCTCCACCGGCTTCTCCGCCTTCCGGCCCCATATCGATTATGTAATCTGCGTTTTTAATTACGTCTAAATCGTGCTCAATTACAACAACTGTTGCACCGTTGTCTATAAGGGTTTGAAAAACATTCAAAAGTGTCTGAACATCTAACGGGTGTAATCCGATAGTTGGCTCATCAAAGACAAATACCGTGTCATTTTGCGATTTTCTCATTTCGCTTGCAAGTTTAAGTCGCTGTGCTTCACCACCTGATAAACTCGGAGTTGCTTCACCAAGCGTCAAATACCCCAAACCCAAATCATCAAGCACTTGTAGTCTTTGACTGACAAGTTTCATACTTTTGCAAGCCTCAAGTGCATCACTCACGTCCATTGCCATAAGTTCCGGAAGTGAATATTTGCCGAGTTTCACAGAATTTGCTTCTTTTGTGTATCTTGAGCCACCGCATTCAGGGCAAGGAATTTCAACATCAGGCAAAAACTGGACGTCCAAATTAATCACACCTGTTCCATCGCAAGTCGGACAGCGGAGTTTTCCTGTGTTATAAGAAAAATCACCTGCTTTAAATTTTAGCTCTTTGGCTTTTTCTGTTTTGGCGTAAAGTTTTCTCAATTCGTCATGAATATTTGCATAAGTCGCAACAGTCGAGCGAACATTTATTCCAATTGGAGTTGCATCAATCAATTTGACCTGTTTAATTCCATCGGCTTCAATTTTTTCAATGTGTTCAGGCAAATTTTTTCCACTTGTCAGTGCCTCTAATGCAGGAACTAAACTTTCTAAAACCATAGTAGTTTTGCCAGAACCGGAAACACCTGTAATGCACGTCAAGCGCCCTTTTGGAATATCTACTTTCAAAGGTTTGACCGTGTGAATTCTATTTGTTTCAAGATGAATTTTGCCAATGTCGAAAATCTCGTCAAAAGAAAGTGGTTTTCTGATAATTGTGTTATTTTTCCCAGACAAAAATCCGCCGATTATAGAGTTTTCATTATTTTCAATATTCTCAATCGTTCCTTCTGCAATTACGTAACCACCGTTAATTCCGGCTTTTGGGCCCATTTCTACAACCCAATCAGCTTCTTTTAAAATCTGAGTGTCGTGGTCAACCAGAATTACTGAATTTCCGTCAGCGACAAGGTCACGAATTACGCCTTTCAAACCAATGATATTTGAAGGGTGGAGCCCGATAGACGGTTCATCAAGTACATACAAAACTCCTGTTGTTCTGTTTCTGACTGCACGTGCAAGTTGCATTCTCTGTCTTTCGCCTGTCGAAAGAGTTGACGCTGCTCTATCCAAAGTCAAGTAGCACAAACCCAAGTCCATCAAACGTTTTGCAACTGACAGAAACGACTCACAAATACTTTCTGCCATAGATTTCATCTCTTTTGGCAAGCTGTCAGGAACTTTTCTAACCCAGTCAACCAATTCAGAAAGAGTCATTTTGCAAGCTTCGTCAAGACTTATACCCATAACCTTTGGTGCTCTTGCTTTTTCAGACAAACGAGTTCCTCCGCAATCAGGACAAATATCTTGTTTCAAAAACTTTTCAACACGCTTCATACTCTTTTCATCTTTTACTTTTGAAAGCGCATTTTCAACTGTATAAACTGCATTATAGTATGTAAAATCGAGTTCTCCGGCTTGATTTGTATTCTTTGCTTTGTAAAAAATATGTTTTTTCTCGGCAGGGCCATTGTAAACAATATCTTTCTCCTTGTCGGTCAGGTCTTTGAACGGAATATTTGTGCGAACTCCCATTTCACGACAAACATCAGTCATCAAAGACCACATCAAGGTTCCCCAAGGTACAACTGCACCCTCGTCAATTGTCAGGTTTTCGTCAGGCACAAGCGTTGATTTGTCGACAGTTCGGACAATTCCTGTACCGCCACAAGTTTTGCAAGCACCTTGACTATTGAAAGCCAATTCCTCAGCTGATGGTGCATAAAAATGACTTTTGCAAATCGGGCAAACAATCTCCTGCTCTGCTGCAACAGCAAGCGTCGGTTCAACATAGTGACCGTTAGGACAACGATGACTTGCAAGTCTTGAAAACATTAGTCTGAGGCTGTTCAAAAGCTCTGTTCCTGTTCCAAAAGTACTCCTCACGCCGGAAATAGTCGGTCTTTGGTGAAGTGCAAGCGCTGCCGGAACATACAAAACTTCGTCCACAAGCGCTTTTTCAGCTTGAGTCATTCGGCGTCTTGTATAAGTTGAAAGTGCCTCTAAATACCTTCTTGACCCTTCAGAATACAAAACTCCGAGTGCTAAAGAAGATTTTCCGGAGCCAGAAACCCCAGCTATTCCAACGATTTTGTTCAACGGAATATCAACGTCTATATTTTTTAAGTTATGAACTCTCGCCCCTCGGACTTTAATTTTGTCTACCATAAACCACCTGAATTTCTTTCTTGATATTATTATAAGCCAAGATTAGGAAATTTAACAAGAAAAATATTGGATTAGACATGAACTTGACAAATTGAGAAAAATAGTAAATAATGTGAACATAGGGGCAAGCCCCAAGCAAGTTCTGTTTACTTGAGGCTTGACTTAGTACCCTATAATAGAAAATAAATAAGATTTAAAAGTGCTATCAGTACCTTGATGGCACTTTTTATTATCTCTTTTCTCATCTTACCACCCCCTTTCCACCGTTTTCTTAGTAACTACGTGTGTGGGCGGGCATGGTAGGTACTACCCTGTAATTTTTATTCTACATCAAAAAATCCTCTTGACAAAAAATCTCTTTTCATATAAAGTTAGTTTAGACTAACAAATAGGAAAGAGAATGAAACTATCAACACTTTGCAAATATGTAGACCAGCCAATGGTTTTGAATAAATTAGATAGGAAAATGCCGACATTGCTGATTGGTGCAGGTACTACGTTTGGAATTGTTGATTCTTTTAAAAACAACAACAAAAAACAGTCACGCAAAAGGAAATTCCTACAAAATACAATCGTTATTTCAAGCACAATAGGGGCGTCTTTGCTTGGTACAAGAGGGCTTAAAATCAAAAATAAAAAGATTTTTGGCGGACTTATGGAGCAAGTGAAACTCTCTGATTTGCAGAAAAAACAAACCGATGCTGTTAATAGATTTATAAGAAGCTCAAATTCGCTTGATAAAACAGTTTTGAATGCCTTAAACACAGCAAAAGAAAAAGAACTTTCACCAAAACAAATTGATACATTAATAAACAAACTTCCTACATCTCCTGCGAAAGATAGGCTTTTTGAGGTAATTTTACCACAGAAAAAGAATTTGAATTCAAAGGAGATTTTTTCTGAAATTAAACGACTGTCTCTTTTAGGTTTAATCCCTGTTGTTGGAGGGGTTACAGGCGGAATAATCGCCGATTTTGCGACACACACAAATAAAGACCAAAACGGCAAAAAACGAATTGCCAACAAGGTCAAAGAGGGCTTGTACCAGTATCTTGCAAACATATTTTTATGTAACGTTGGTGCCGGTACTGCTCTTTTTATTTCTGAACGACTTGAAAAAGCTAAAAAAATTAAACCATTAACGCCGATGAAAAAACTCGGGGTAATTTTGGCTGGAATTACGGCTACCGGAATTGTTGGGGGAAGCTATATTGCAAATTACGTGAGCAAAAAGTGCATAGATCCATTATTTGGCGAAAAAGGCAACAAAAAATTATATGGAGAACGTAAACCCGAAGCGCTTGATATAGCTTTGCATGCAGACGATATCGCAACTGCCGGAATTTTATCAGGCTTTAAATGGATTGAGCCTGCTTTGCCGTTTATGTACTTTATTTCCGGTTATAGAGCCGGAATTGGTTACAGAAACGGAGCAAAAGAATTTTCAAATTAATAGCTATACAATTTTCTACACACCTTCTTATACAAGAGCCTCTGCCACAAGCGGAGGTTCAATTTTTTGTTAAAGACAAGCGAAAACCATGGGCGAATACTAGACAAACTCTAAAAAATCAGTATAATTAAAACTATGGCAGATGTTGGTAAATTAGGGCATTTAATTTCAAAATTCGTGAATTATCAGGCATTGAACGCAAGACAGCAGCAAATGCCTCAAAATCAGCCTGCCAAACAAGCTTTTGCACCACAACAAACTCCTCAACCAACATCAAATACGCCTAAAATGTCATCTTCTCCACAAATGGCGAATATGGCTGGCATGGAGCAATCTGCTTATGTAAAAGATATGATGAATTTGCCAAAAAATATGAACGAGCTTTTGTATATTTTACAGAAAAATATTACTCTCGCTCAGTTAAATCAACGATTTGCAAACCAGATTAATATGCAGAGAAATGCGCTTTCACAAACTCAGGCACAGATTTTGGCACAATTACAAGGACTTTCTTTAAGCGAGGCACAAAATGTTTTGTTGAACGGAAATAAGGCTGTTTTAAGTCAACTTCAAAATACACTTAAAAATCTTTCAATTTCTTCAAATGGCTTGATTAATCTTTCGCAAATTGCGCAAATGATTGAAGTGAATGGCAAAGATGCAATTACAAAATTAATCACGGCAATGGCAAATTCGTCAAAGCTTGGAATTACGGATTTGACGCAACTTAGAGAAACTGCAAAGCTTATCAATGCAAGCGTTGCGGCTGCTGCACAAAACGATTCTGCACAAACAATGAAGCTTTTAATGCTTTTGTATCTGCCTTGGTTGCCGCTGCAAGAAGGCGTCGGTTTTGATCTTGAAATAGAAGCAGGACAAAAAGATGATGGCTCAGACAGCGTTCTTGTAATTACAATTACGACTTTGAATTATGGAAATGTAATCGCAACAATAGTTTTGGAAAGTTCAAATTCTGTTCATGTAAATATTGAATGTGTAAAAGAATTTCCGAAAGAAGAGCTTTTGGCAAGAATTGAGGGCGATGAAAAACATTACTCAATGGAATCGGTTGTGTCTTTTGTGCAGAGTACTCAAACGACTGTAAATACAGAACAAGAAAAGCCGCAAGCAAAGATTAATATGGGAAATACTAACGAAATTAATCCATATCTGCTTTTGATGGCGCATACGATAATTCGTCACGTTATAGAAATTGACAAAAATACCTCAAACGGGGTACAATCCCATGTGGATTAATTCCAAGATTTTTTGGTAAAAGAAAGGGAAAATTATGAAATTTGTACATGCAATGATAAGAGTGAAAAATATTGAAGAGTCAATGAGATTTTATGCAGGGCTTTTGGATATGAATAAAACCGGTGAAGTTGAGCTAGATGACTGTACTTTATACTACTTGAGCGACGAGGACGGTCAAACTCAAATTGAGATGACTTATAACAAAGAAACTCCAAAAGAAGGTTATCAAAATGGCAATGCATTCGGACATTTTGCATTTGAACTTGATAAAATGAGTGATTTTACAAAGAAAATGCAAGAATATGGTTACGAATATTTGTATGAACCTTATTTTATGCCGGAAGTTAATATGTATATTGCGTTTTTGAAAGATCCTGATGGAAATGAAATCGAGATTATGGCAGATGAAATGTAGAAGTTGAGGCAGCTAAGTTTTATATGCTAAGATGCCAAGATGCAAAGTCTAATATACTATGGGTGAACATTATTCAATCCACTTACAAGTGACTTAAAACTATACCCCCATGGGGTTTTGCGATGGTGTTCAAGGTAGTATTTTTCAATCAATTCAAGATATGCTGAATTGTCTTTCTCTAAATACTTTAAAAGCAATTCAATCGGCAAATTTCCAGCTCCTCGTCCCATGCCAAAAGTTGTTCCGTCAACTGAATAAGCTCCGAGTTCAATGGCTTTAATCGTATTGGCAAAAGCAAGTTGAAGATTGTTGTGCGCATGAAAACTTATTTTTTCAAACCCGCAAGCTTCAAGTTTTTTGTAAATCTTTTCAACATCGCTCGGCATAAAAGCTCCAAAACTGTCAGCAAAATAGATTGACGTCAAAATCTTTTTGTTTTGCCAATTTTTTAAAAGCTCATAATCTTCAAATTTGTCTGCGGTCATAAGATGTAAAAACACCTCAAAGCCTTGCGCACAAAAATTTTCCACCGCATTAATTGCCGTATGAATTTCGTGTGGATAACAGGCAATTCTGACAAAGTCTGCATTTTCACTGACATCTGTGATATTTTTTGCATCAAGCATTACGCCAATTTTAATTTTTCGTGACTCCGTTTTTTTTATGCAATCCGGGAATTTGTAGCCAGCCTCAAAATATTCAATACCACAGGTTTCAGCGACTTTTAAGGTTTGCAAAATACACTCGTCTGAAAAATTCCATTTGTTTAAATGTCCGCCATCACGCAACGTGCAGTCTAAAATCTTTACCATAGTCGGATTATAGCATAAAAGAAGGAAAGCAGCTAGGAAGCTAAGAAGCGAGGCAGCTAAGTTGATTACGAAGTCGTCATTCTGAAAGCTTAGGTGCTACGCACGTAGTCCTCTGTAACAACATTCATTCATACCTCATATATTGGTAAAAAGTATTTGCAGTAACGAAAATTAAATTTTCTTGCTATTCAGAATCTCTTACTAAATTAACACAAACTCTGGATCGTAGTCCGGAGTGACAGTTACAGACAAACTACTTTCAAAAATAGCAACTACTCTAGTTGTTATTCCTAAAACTTCTAAAACTAGCCAACGCCTAACAATATTTATGGTAAAATATTTTGGTTGGATTAAGGAGAACATTATGGAAAAATTTTTTGACTTCGTAAAAAAACACGGTGACTTATTCACGTTTTTAGGATTACTTTTGCTGTGTTATTTTATATTCTTTTTTAATATCGGAAACTACCCATTGATGGACGTTGACGAGACTCGATATGTATCAATGGCACGTGATATGTTTCATTGCAAAGATTTTTTGACTTTGTATTTGAATGGTGATTTCTTTTTTGAAAAACCACCACTCTATTTTTGGGGTGAGTGCTTGTCTTTTGCGATTTTTGGAAAAGTTACCGAATTTACGGCACGTTTTCCGGTTGCACTGTATGGAACTCTTTCGACTTTGCTCGTGTATTTTACTGGTAAAAAAGTCGTATCACGTCGATATGGCGTAATTTCAGCCCTAATCCTTGCTACAACTTTGGAATTTGTTATTTTGGCAAAATTTGCAATTCTTGATATTGTTGTGACAACTTGTGTCGGATTTTCCGTAATGTTTGGATTTTTGACCCAATTTGTTCAGGACAAAAACAAAAAATATATGTGGTGGTTGTTCTACATTTTTTCAGGGCTTGCTGTTATGGCAAAAGGAATTCCGGGGTTTGTTGTTCCGTTCGCCGTGATGTTTTTCGTAACCATTGCGAACAAAACTTTCAAACAAATTTTCAAACCGCAATACTTTGTAGTTGGGTTTTTGTTGTTCTTTTTAATCGTTCTTCCTTGGCATTTGATTATGTTTAAAATTCACGATCCGCTATTTTTCCACGAATACATAATCAAACACCACATTGAAAGATTTTTGAACTCAAACGAAATTAACCGCAAACAGCCTTTTTATTTCTATATTTTGACTGTATTGTGGGGACTTGTACCTTGGATTTTTTCAGCCATTGCTGTTGGAATTGAAAAGCTCAAATCGATTTCGTTCAAAGGTTTTTCTATCAAGAAATTTTATGTTGCAGAGCTTTCAAATTCGCAGAAATACTTGGCGTTCAACGTAATTGCGTTTTTCGTAACAATGTTGTTCTTCTCATCATCTAGTACAAAATTGATTACATATATTTTGCCTGTATACTTCTTCACAGCTTGCATTTTGGGCTTTGTTTGGGAAGATTATATTTTCAACGACAAATACAAAAAATCAATCAATATTTCCGTTTACATTTTAGGTGGAATTTGTATATTGGCAGGGATTTTGACTTGTTTTGCTCAATTTGTTTTGCCTGCACAAACTTATGCTGATTTGTTAATAATAAAATGGTTCAGTATTGCACTTGTTTTGATTTTTGGAATTTCAAGTATTTTGTGCGCAATCAAAAATTCTCCAAAAGGTGTTTTTGCAATTTATGTACTGTTTATCCTTATCACATCAGCGTTTGGAACAAAATTGTTCTACAATATGGATTATGAATTTGGACAAAACGACTTGATGAAATTCGCGAAATTTTCACATGAAAGTGGCAAAAAAGTTGTTGTTCTAAATGATGAGAGAAAGTACTCGGTGCTATACTACTACGGCGTTCCAACCGATATGGATAACCGTGATGTTTTGTTTGTTTCACTCGGCGACGAAGATGAAATGGCAAAACTTGGGCATGTTTTGGACGATGAAAATGTTTATGTGATTATCCGTAAAAAACAGGCGCAAGAGATTGACGAAGTCTTGGATTTTGATATAATTCAAGAGGGTAGAAAACATCTTTTGGTTAAGGTTCATTAATGCTAAAAAGATATGAAAAATTTTTAGACGAAGTTTTGGATCCAAAACTTGACAAATATTTTGAAGAGCAATGCGAGTTTATCAAGTGTAAACCCGCTTGTTCTGCATGTTGTGAGGTTGGGGAATATCCGTTTTCGAGACTCGAATTGGAATATTTGATGTCAGGATTTGTGAACTTGCCGTTTGATACTAAGCACAAAATTAAGGAAGAAATCAAACACCTTGTGGCAGAAAAACCAAAGATGTATAAATGCCCGTTTTTGATTAACAAAATGTGTTGTCTTTACAAATATCGTGGAATTGTTTGTCGAACTCACGGGCTTGCTTGGTATGACGAGGACGAAAATAGAATTCGTTTGCCATACTGTGTGAACAAGGGTCTGAATTATGCAACCGTTTTTGACCGAGAAACAGGAGAGGTTTTCTTGGAAAATACGATAAAAGAGCGATTGAGAATAGATTCGATTTTGAAAAGTGATGAGGCAAAACCTTATAACTTGGAGCTTGGTGAAATTCGTCCATTAATAAAGTGGTTTGGGTAAAATATTAATCAGCTAGAAAATTTTTAGCAATTTTAATTTCGTCAGTTTTCGTCATTTTAGGATTTTGCAATTTGGTTTTTAAGACTTCATCAAAAATTTCCTGATATTTTGGAGAAGGCTTAATTCCGAGAGCCTGCAAGTCTTTTCCGGTAATATCAAGTTTAATTTTGCGCAAATTGTCAAGGTAGTGGCGTGCGCCTGTTTCGTCTTTTGTAATCGCATAGAGCAAAACAGTTTCTATTCTTGCGTTTTGGAAAGTTTTGTAGAGCTCAAAATCGGATTTTAAAACTTTTTGTGGCACATCGTCCAAAATTTTCTGTTCGATTTTTGTCAAAGGAAGCCGTGACAAATCGCCTAGAATTCCGACGTAAATCAGCCATATATTTTCGTCATTGCGAGGAGCTTCTGCGACGTGGCAATCTCCTTTTCCAATATACGTTGTGATTAAATCTTCAACATCGACCTTTGGTAATTTAACATCGTTTGGAGTGACGAGTTTGTAGATTTTTTGGTCGATAAAAGTTTGTAAGGCAGATTGAGAATTTAATGAAAACGTTTCAATCAACTCTTTTTTCACCCTCTTATAGCTCATATCATAATTAATATTTTCCAAATATTCAACTTGAAGCTTTTTGGTATGTTCTTCTAGCTCAAAACCGAAACGAGTCGCAAATTTTAGCCCTCTGATAATCCTTGTCGGATCATCAATAAAACTTTTGTCGTGCAAAACCCTAAGTTTTTTATTTTTCAAATCTTCCAAACCACCGACATAGTCAACAATTTCGCCGGTCGTAACAGATTTTGCAAGTGCATTAATAGTAAAATCACGACGCATAACATCTTCCCTCAATGAACAACCGATTTTTTCAACAACAGGAAGATGCCCTTTTTTAGGGTAACTTTCAGAACGTGTTGAGGCAAAGTCAACAGTGACTCCACCACTCGCCCCAATGGGGAGAGCGGATTGTGAGCAGAGGGCGGAGGAAGCACACGGCGGCGTGGAGCCGGCGGAGCATTCCGTAGACCCGTTAAACGCGAACAACCAAGTAGGGTGTCCGAGCGACGGGTGAGGGGAAATAGCAACCCTAACCGTTCCAAAATCCGGATTAACCTGAACAACTTCACCAAACTTGGAACAATATTCAATAGCGTTTCCGACGTATGTAATATCCATGTCAAGCGACTCTCGCCCGAGAAGTTCGTCACGCACAACTCCGCCGATATAAAACAATTTATTTGAATTATCGTTTATTTTGATGATGTTCATATTGGTTATTTTAGCGTAAAATGGTAGAAAAGTGAATAGTTTATTGAAAGTGAGAAGTGAGAAGTGAAACGTGAAAAGTTCATTTCGTTCGCTTTGCTCAAAAGTATCTTTGGTGCGATAGCACCTGTAAAGGTCTTTTCACGTTTCACTTTTCACCTTCAACGCCTAAACAAACGTTTTCACTTAACCAAAAGGAGATCCCATGCTACAAGAAGCATCACGAGTAATAAATTCAGCATTCAATAACAGTTTTATAAAAAAATTAAGCCAATATCTTCACGATTGTGTTCGAGAAGAGGTAAAAAGTTCCACATTCCGCAACCTCAAGGGAGACAAGGATAACAAGTGGATTTTTCTTAAAGGAGAAGAACAATTATTTTCAACAGGTCAGGAATTTATTTCGCTTGAAGGAAGTGATCCGAAACTGACCGAACTTATGATTCAGAGCGATTTGGGGCAGAAAGATAAATACCTTATTTATGGTTATCTCTTTTTGGTTGGAAAAAGCTCGAAAAGCAAGCGCCAAAACGAGTTTTTGACTCCGCTTTTGTATATGCCGTGCAAACTTGAAAGAAACGGCGTGAATATCAATTGCTTTCCGCTTGATGAGGTTTTGTCCTTGAATACGGGCGCACTTGCGGCACTTATGCGTAAAAATGACGACGAGGACGAGGTTGATTTGTTGTTGGAAGGTATTCTTGATGTAGTACCGGATTTGCCGATTACACAGGAAAAATTGGACATTTTCTTAACTACTCTGAAATCACTTGTTCCGGAAATTGAAATTGCCACAAATGTCGATGATTACAAGGAAGACGACAATGTTTCTAAGTCGAAAGATTTTTATAAAGAAAAAATCGATGGCGACAACGTAGACGAGATTATTGAAGAGGAAGAAAATGAGCAAGCTAAGCAGAAAGTTAAGCTTGAAAAAATCGCTGTAACTCCGCAGAGTGCAATAATTTTGACGAAACGCCCATCTGTTACGGCCGGAGTTTTGCACGAGTTGACTCAAATTGCCGAAAAGCCTTCCGGTATCTACCGTGAAACCGCTTTGAGCATAATTAATGAAGAATACTCTCAGAGTAAAGAAAAATCAGCTCCGATGAAGGATATGAACAAGATTACGGATTTTTATCCGATTACGCCGTTATCTTTGAGTGACAGCCAATTACAAGTTGTAAAAAATATTGATAACAGCAAATTTGTTGCGGTTCAGGGACCTCCGGGAACAGGAAAGTCACAAACTATCGTAAACCTTGTTGCACACCTTGTTGCAAACGGCAAGACAGTTCTTGTAGCTTCTCGTATGGACAAGGCGGTTGATGTTGTTGCGGAACGCTTAAACGACCTTGGAGCAAGCCACATGGCTCTTCGTGCAGGACGTTTAAATTACCAAAGACAGTTGAGCGAAGAGCTAAACAACTTGCTTTCGCAGAACAATTCAGATCTTGATGAAGATGTTGAAGATATTCTTCTTGTTGACACAAAAGACATGAAAGACCATCTCGACATGCTCAAAAACATGGAAAACAAGTCTGAAACAATAATTAAGCTTGAAAAAAACTGGCATGACAAATTATTGGAAGTCGAAGAGCAAGAAAAAATCTTGGGCAAACGTGAATTTATCAAAAAATCCATCAAAAAAGGCGAAATTGATATGATTTCAGGCATTATAAAAGTGCTTGAACATAATATGGAAAAAGCCGGATTTATCTCTAAAATTGCCAATTTCACAAGTCTTGGGCAGTTGAAAAAAATCTTGAATTTGAAAGAATTTGACGTAAATTATGAAACCATCGGCAAACTTAAACAGGAACTTGAATTTGCTAATATGGAGTGGACTTTACGCAAGATTGAAGCTGATATTCAAAAAACCGGCAATCTCCACATGTTGTCTGAACAAATTAGGACGATGAAGCGCAAGCAAAAAACTCTTGCGACAAATATCCTGAAAAACAAGCGTCGTGAGGCTTTGAAAGAACTTTTGCGTGATGAAAACAAGCGCAGAAGATTGAAAGTTCATGCAAAATCACTTGTAACAAATAGAAAACGACTTCAAACAAATATTTTGGAAGAAGAAGATTTCAGACCACTTTTGGAAGCCTTCCCTTGCTGGTGTGTAACAACTTATGCTGTATCAGATTCACTTCCGCTAAAACCCGGAATGTTTGATGTTGCAATTATTGACGAGGCATCTCAATGTGATATCGCAAGCTGTTTTCCAATTCTATTCAGAGCAAAACGTGCGGTAATTGTGGGTGACGACAAGCAACTTCCACACCTTTCATTCCTTGAAAAAGCAAAAGAACAGTCGTTCTTGAGCCAATATGGAATTCCTGACAAATACCAATTGATGTGGCGTTTCAGGACAAATTCAATGTTTGATTTGGCAGATTATTATTCAATGAATTCGGTTATGTTGGACGAACATTTTAGAAGTCTTCCGCCGATTATCAATTTTTCAAACCACGAATTTTACAACGATAGAATTCGTGTAATGCGTAAGGACAAACCAGATGAAAACGTACTTGAACTCGTTGAAGTTATGGACGGAAAGGTTGATTTTGATGCAACTCGTAACTTGCCTGAAATTGAGGCACTGGTAAAACGTTTGCACGAAATAATTATTGAGGACGAGCGTAAAAATCCTGACAATCCTGTCACTGTCGGAATTATTTCACCATTCAGGGCGCAGGTTGAACAGTTGAAAATTTCTGTTTCCAAGGTTTTGTCTGACTATATGATTAAGAAACACCAGATTGAAATCGGTACAGCGCATACATTCCAAGGTGATGAACGAGACATAATGATGATTTCCTGGGCAGTTGCGGGCAATAGTTATACACAAAGTTTGATGTTTATGCAAAAGGCGAACTTGTTTAACGTTGCAATTACCCGTGGACGAAACAAGGTTATCAATTTTGTTTCTCGTAACCCGAGAGAGTTGCCGGAAGGGCATTTCAGGAACTATGTTTCTTATATGCAAAACTATCAAGACAAAAAGCAAGCGTTGCTTTCAGGAGAAATTGACGAAAATATTTACAAAAACTCGTTTGAGCGTGAAGTTGCCGAGAAAATTCGAGAACTTGACCACAGAGTTGTTGCAGGTGCCGATATTGCAGGGCTAAGTGCAGATTTGCTTGTTGATGACAAGTTTGTTATTGAAATTGACGGCGTTGATGACAAGACAAAATCGCATATTTCTAACATGAAAAAGCAAGCTATCATTGAGCGTTCAGGGTTTAAGGTTAAGCGAATAACCTTCCGTGAATGGCAATATTCACCAAAGGCTTGTTTAGATAGGGTGTTGATTGAGAATTAATACATGAATTTTAAAGACAAATTTTATAAAATTATCAATACAAAAATTTTTAATTACTGCAGTAATATAGGATTGGTATATTTTTATATATTTCTTGCAATGCTGATAATAGCCGTATGTTTTATCAAATATATGAACGGATTAGGTTGGTTTTATCTAATTTTTATAATATATGTATTAATCCCAATGTCAATATTATTAGTTGTTATTATTCCTATTATATTATTAATTGAAACAATTCTGAAAAAGGATAAAAAAGAAAATTTGCAAATACTCAAGCCAAGTAAAATTATGCATAAATGTTTAGGATTTATAATATATTCAATGATTTTTGTAGTAAATATTTTTAT